>Ga0316189_10000061_pt1 | contig 94310 bp, 94 predicted proteins | sample LowCovwburrow_MG_FD_204930 | JGI IMG/M metagenome (GOLD analysis project Ga0316189, IMG submission 204930) | Coastal sediment microbial communities from Maine, United States - Lowes Cove worm burrow | ecosystem: Environmental > Aquatic > Marine > Coastal > Sediment | place: USA: Maine... | reverse complement strand
TGGCCGACAGTATCGACTGAAAGTCGTCCCGAATGTGCGAGAAAGCGTAAAGCTCATTCGCGGCTATATCGTGGTTGAGACACTTCGACCGAACCGAACTGACATTACTCGCGAGCTGGTTGAGGGCTGGTACCGCAACCGAGCCCACGTCAAGTTCGCAGAGCAGGTCGAACAAAGTCTGCAACGTTTCCCGGAGCCCGAAGCATTTCGGCCGAAAGGGATGATCATCCGCCAGATGAAACAACGCTGGGGGTCAATGTCGCCGGCACACCGTCTCTTGCTGAACCGACGTCTCGTCGAGGCCCCGGTTGACGCCATCGACTATGTAATTACCCACGAGCTTTGCCACATCGCTGAGCCACACCACGGCACGGCTTTCTTTGACCTGCTCGACCGAGTGATGCCGGATTGGGAGCGCCGGAAGCAACGCCTAGAGAGGATCATGGCCTGAAAAATTCCGACGCTAGTCGCCGCTGAACCAAACGAGACCGCTGTCCAAATGAAAACATCTGACTGGAATATGATAATAATATCTTACACTTGTGGAACTTCACTAAATCAGCGCAGTCAACAGGTCCGGAGAATATCGGCCAGTAGAGAACGCTTTGGGCCCTCTTCGCACCGGGGCCGGTGAACAGCCCCTCACGCATAACCCTTGAATATAACGGAAAAATCCGGCCTCGGCCGGATCGGGAGAACAGTTTCTCTAGGGCAAGTGGCGGAGACGAAGGGATTCGAACCCTCGAGACCCTTCCGGGCCTACTCCCTTAGCAGGGGAGCGCCTTCGACCACTCGGCCACATCTCCGCCGATGCGTATATTTGCACGAAGCCGTGGTTGCAACATGGTTTTGATGATCTGATGCGCTTATCCTGAGAAAATCTTAAACAGCTTCCTCAGGCCTACTTGTTTTGATGGATGCATTGATTGACACTTGTCGGCGCGGAACGTGCGACGTTGATGGCGAACATTTCTGCAAGCAGGCTAAGCGCCATCAAACGAACTCAAAAACGCAAAACCCCCTGCTCCTTGGCGTCAAAGTCTTTCGTAGGAATTAGGCGTTGAACAGGAAATGCAGTACATCGCCGTCTTTAACTTCGTAGCCTTTACCTTCAACACGCATTTTTCCGGCGTCTTTAGCACCCTGCTCGCCTTTTAATGCCACAAAATCGTCAAAGGCGATGGTTTCCGAACGGATAAATCCGCGTTCAAAATCCCCGTGGATGACACCAGCAGCTTGTGGTGCCAGGGTGCCGCGCCTGATGGTCCAGGCGCGCGCCTCTTTCGGACCGACCGTGAAATAGGTTTGCAGCTCGAGTAACTCGTAGCCAGCCCGGATTAACCGGTCCAGACCAGCTTCGTGTAGTCCCATTTCTTCAAGAAACATGGTGGCTTCTTCTGGGTCCAACTGGCTTATTTCTTCTTCAATCTGGGCCGAAATAACCACATGGGCAGCACCCTGCTCTGCCGCCATTTTCGCAACTTTTTCAGAGTGCGCATTCCCCGTTGCGGCAGAGTCTTCGTCAACGTTGCAGACAAAAAGTATCGGTTTTGTTGTTAAAAGCTGTAGCGTGTTCCATGCTTTAAGGTCGTCCTTATCCACCTCTACGGTGCGGGCCGGATTGCCTTCTACCAGCACAGCCAAAGCCTGACGCAGCAGGCGCTCTTGCTGGACCGCGTCCTTATCGCCACCTTTTACCTTACGAACAATGTTTTGCAGGCGGCGCTCGATTGATTCCATATCCGCAAGCATAAGCTCGGTCTCGATGGTTTCTGCGTCTTCAACCGGATCGACCCGGCCTTCAACGTGGGTGACATCGCCGTCTTCAAAACACCGCAGCACATGTGCAATGGCGTCAACTTCCCGAATGTTTGCAAGAAACTGATTCCCCAGCCCTTCACCTTTTGAGGCACCCTTCACGAGCCCCGCGATATCGACAAATGTCATTCGGGTCGGGATGATCTGCTTTGACCCGGCGATACCAGCGAGTGTTTCAAGCCGTGAGTCGGGAACGCCAACCTCGCCGACATTCGGTTCGATTGTGCAGAACGGGAAGTTCGCCGCCTGTGCGGCGGCGGTTTTTGTCAACGCATTGAACAATGTCGACTTACCTACATTAGGCAGGCCAACGATCCCCATTTTGAAACCCATATCGTTCACGTCCTTACTTGCATTCATCCAAACTCGGACGCATCTACGAAATAAGCGCTACCGGGGTCAACGCAAATAGATCAATTGTTGATAACACGCGTCTGCCCGGCAACGTTAACGGATTGCCCTTTGCCCGGGTTGGGATCGACGATAAGCCGCGATGGCACACCCATATCTACACCCTGATGCACCGTAAACGGCTCTGTAACCTGCGCGCTGTCACGCATGTAACCGGCCAGTGCCGCGGCGGCGGCACCCGTTGCCGGGTCTTCGTAGACTCCATGACCAGCAAAGGGGTTCCGACAGTGGATGGTATTAGCATTCTCGCGCCAGATCAGATTAATTGTGACAAGGTTCTGCGCCTGCATCAGCGCAGCACCCTTGTCGAAATCATATTTCATGCCCTTAAGCGCCTCGTGTGTCGTCAAAGGTATCAGCAAATGCTCTGCACCTCCGTTGATGCGCGCCATATCCAGAGATGGATCAATATCCGCTTCCGTCCAACCAAATAGTGCGAGCGCGTCAGCACGCAGGTCCGGCTCAACATCTCTGTAAGACGTGTTGGGAGAAACGAGTCGTGCACTCCAGGCACCATCTTCTTCAAAGGCTTCGACGGTTATCTCAGTGTCATTCAATGTTAACGCATACTGACCAGCGCCATTGGTTTTACCAAGCTCCGCGCCCAGCGCGATTGTTGCATGACCGCAAAACGGCACTTCGGCTTCTGGTGCAAAGTACCGCACCCGGAACCCGCCTTTTTGCGGGGCTGCAAAAACGGTTTCCGAATAACCGACTTCTGCAGCCACCTCTTGCATTTGATCTGCCGTGGGTAACTCATTTGCCAGGACTACACCTGCCGGGTTTCCACCTTTTCCATCTGATGAAAAAGCTGCGCGTCGTTCCACTTTCACTTTGAATTCCTTTTTCCGCTTTGCACAGAAGTAGAAACACCGCGTTTCATGTTCAAATTGCAATTTTTGATAAGAAGTATTGCGATTGCTTAGATTAGCCAAAGATTTTTGTCGGAATACCATTGAAATTCACTAAAAGCTCGCGCAAACCCTGTTGAAAGATATTGAGGGACTCCCATGACACGGATTGATCAGAAATTCGCTGAATTACGTAAAGCAGGCAAAAAAGCTTTTGTGACGTATGTCATGGCAGGCGACCCGAACTACGAAACGTCGCTTGAGATTGTCAAAGGCCTGCCTGCTGCCGGCGTTGATGTTATTGAACTGGGCATTCCTTTCACTGACCCTATGGCAGATGGACCCACGATCCAGTTTGCTGGGCAGCGCGCCCTTGCTGCGGGCATGACACTTGAACGCACGCTTCAGCTTACGCGCGACTTTCGCAAAACCGACAACGAAACACCTATTGTTCTTATGGGGTACTACAACCCGATCTATAACCGTGGCGTTGACAAGTTTCTGGTCGATGCGAAAGCTGCTGGTATCGACGGAATGATTGTCGTCGATCTGCCGCCAGAAGAAGATGCAGAGCTTTGCATTCCGGCGCAGGCCGCAGGAATGAACTTTATCCGCCTCGCGACACCAACAACCGATGACAAACGTCTACCGAAAGTGCTGCAAAACACGTCTGGTTTCGTCTACTACGTTTCCATCACCGGCATCACAGGAGCGGCCGAGGCAGAGGCAACGAATGTTGGCCCCGAGGTTGCACGCATCAAAGCAAAAACAGATTTGCCCGTAATCGTTGGTTTTGGCATCAACACTCCTGAAAAATCCGAAGCTATTGCACGCATTGCCGACGGCGCTGTTGTCGGGTCTGCGATCGTGAAACGGATAGGCGATGGCGACTCTCCAACTGACGTTCTGGCGTTTATTAGAACGCTCGCTGATGGGGCGCATCGCGCCTAAGCCTCAGTCTTTTGCATCTCGGTCTTTGTCTAAAAGTTCCCGTAGCTCCTGAAGCAATGGCAGCACCTCTGCCAACCGTTCCGCAGGTATTTGCTGATAAACTCTTTCGAAAACTGGAATTGCAGCGGCTATTGCCACCTTACGAAACGAGCGCCCTTCCTCTGTCAGCCAGACTTGTTTTGACCGCTTGTCATTTGGATTTGGGCGCATCTCTGCCAATCCGTGTTTAACCAGCCCAGCCAATGTATGTGTCATCGTGGTTTTTGGAACCTGAAAGGCGCGCGCCAGAGCAAGTGGCGTACCACCATCTCCAACCCGCGCCAAATGGTTGATCACTGTGAAATGCGACATCAGTAAACCTGCAGGCAAACGCGCTTCCAGCCCTGCAGAAACCAGTTGGTCAAGTATACCGATTTCCGTGAAAAACGAAAAGTAAGTCGCTGTCTGTTCTTTATCCATTCAACATCCGTGTTTCGAGCGGCCAGCGCGGGGATTGCGCCACATCAGGACCGTATCCCAGGCGTCCAAGCATTTGAACTGTTTCTCCCGGCTCTGCCAGCATCTCGTGGATATGCGTGTAATGCTCGGCCATTTCAGAGTATTCCTGCAAGGCTTGGCTGACGGGATGCAGGGAAAGCCCTAAACCTGTTGTCGCAAGATTCAACCGAACCCAGCGTCGCCCTGCGTCAATCTGGCCTCTCCGCGTGTTTTGACCGGTTTTTATAACGGCATAAGCCGGGGTCGCCATTGCAATGTCACGAAACATTTCCTGCGTCGTCGCGAACTGTTTACTGGACGGGTCGCGCTGCCCATGCCGTGTTACAACCCCGAAAGCGACTAAGGTTTCCATTAGTGGGCCACCCAAGGATATGCCGTCAGGATTAGCGTTGATCTCTGCCTTACCAAGACGAAGCAAATCAATGCTTTCGCTGAGGGTGCGGGGTGTTTCGGACTCAACCTTCATGGCCTGCCAAGTCAGTTCACGAATTTCTGCAACACGTTCAAACTGGGTAATGATCTCACCATACCCTGAAAGCGCGTCCACCATTTCGCTAGGAACAGCGGTATCGGCAAAAGGTTTTCGACAAGTTCTACGCCCTAGTATTTGCGAGAATAGTAGGTCTTTTTGCGCGCCCTCGCTAAAATCAGCAATCGCAACTGGCCCGTCTTCCCCTTCGGGATAGATCTGCAAGTCCACTGCAAAGCCGCGTTCTGCAGCAGCAATTCGCATCAGCTCCAGAAAGCAACCAAGCCCGATGACAAGCTGACGCTGAAAAGGGTCGGTGTGTTCCAACTCGCGTGTCGTGTCCCGATAAAGAACGATGCGGTTTTCGCCTTTAAGTTCGACCAACCAAGGTTGGCGGTTATGCGGATTTGGCGCAAGAATCGCGTAGGACAGCGCGAAATGACGGATATCTTCATATTCCCCCGCCCGTTCCCAAGGCATTAGTGCCTTATCTGGTCTGCGTGTTGCTGTGAAACCACCTGCAGCAGCGCTCGCGGCTAGGATTGTACCTCCCCCGATAAGGGCTAGTGTTTTACGTCGTGACAGGGTCATCTCAATCTCCTTTAGTACGATATCGCACTATTAAGTTCGAAATCGTACTAAATCAACCCCTTTGTCATTTTGTCGCGAAAATTACATAAAACTTGCAGGTTTTTACCTTGATTGGTAAACGGCGCTTACCAAAATCAGCCACAAAGGCCAGCCGCATGCCCGTCATCACAAATATCGAAGACCTGAAACGCATCTATAAGCGTCGCACACCCAAGATGTTTTACGACTATGCAGAATCAGGCAGCTGGACCGAACAAACCTTTCGCGAAAACACCTCTGATTTTGAAAAGATCAGGCTACGCCAGCGGATCGCCGTCGACATGTCCGGGCGTACAACGGCCACCCAAATGATTGGGCAGGAGGTCTCTATGCCAGTCGCGCTGGCACCCGTGGGCTTAACCGGCATGCAATGCGCTGACGGCGAAATCAAGGCCGCTCGCGCGGCAGAGAAATTTGGCGTTCCTTTCACGCTTTCCACAATGTCGATCTGCTCGATCGAGGATGTGGCGGAAAACACGACTGCACCATTCTGGTTTCAGGTCTATACATTGAGGGATGAAGAGTTCATGCGCAATCTGGTTGATCGCGCGAAGGCGGCGAAATGCAGTGCGCTCGTTATTACGGTCGACCTTCAAATATTGGGACAACGCCACAAAGACCTTAAGAACGGCCTTTCCGCGCCACCCAAGCTGACAGTTAAATCAATTGCCAACATGATGACCAAGGCGCATTGGGGGCTTGGGATGCTTGGCACCAAACGCCGTTTCTTTGGAAATGTTGTCGGGCATGCAAAGGGCGTTTCTGATCCGTCTTCGCTTGCATCCTGGACGGCCGAAGCGTTTGACCCAACGCTCGACTGGAAAAAGATCGCGAAGATTAAGAAAATGTGGGGCGGCAAGGTGATCCTTAAGGGTATTCTGGATGCCGACGACGCCCGTATGGCGCTTGAAGTTGGTGCAGATGCAATCATCGTTTCTAACCACGGTGGACGGCAACTGGACGGTGCAATTTCTTCGATCCGCGCCCTGCCCTCTATTCTAGAGGCCGTTGGCGACAAAATTGAAGTTCACATAGACAGCGGGATTCGCTCTGGTCAGGACGTTTTGAAAGCCTGCGCATTGGGGGCTAAGGGTACATATATTGGGCGTGCCTTTGTCTATGGTCTTGGCGCAATGGGCGAAGTCGGTGTGACGAAATCGCTTGAGGTGATCCACAAGGAACTTGATACCTCGATGGCACTCTGCGGTCATCGTGACCTGAAAGACGTAGGGCGCGACGTACTGCTGGTTCCTGAGGACTTTGAAGGCCGCTGGGTGTAGCAACACATGACCGTAGGGCCCTTCCCTGTATCGCATACGCGTATTTTGCAGAACTTTGTTCCAAAATCCACGCCAAAGCTGACCTGATCGACCAAATTGGCGATTTGGCCTCTTTCCAAGGGCTTCCGAGTCGTCTATACGCGCGGCTTCACGCGGGCATACACCCTTGGAGGATGACCGCATAACCTAGGAGAATAACCATGGCTGGAGAGATCCCAGATCTTAACGCTACGGTACGCACGGGGACAGGCAAGGGGGCCGCTCGTAAATCTCGCCGCGAAGGCAACGTACCTGGCATCGTATACGGCGGCGGCACTGATCCGCTCCCGGTTGAAGTACCGTTTAACGTACTGTTCACAAGATTAAAACAGGGCCGGTTCCTGTCAACATTGTTCAACCTTAAAGTTGACGGACATGACGACGTTCGCGTTATCTGCCGTAACGTTCAACGTGATGTTGTCAAAGACCTGCCGACACACCTTGATCTGCTGCGTCTGCACCGGAACACCAAAATCGCACTGTTCATTCATGTTGATTTCATCAACGAAGAGGAAGCACCTGGCATTAAACGCGGCGGCGTTCTGACCGTTGTGCGCCCGGAAGTAGAACTTTTGGTGACTGCTGGCGATATTCCTGAAAAGCTGACCGTCGATCTGACTGGCCTGGATGTTGGCGATACGGTAACAATTTCCAACATTGATCTGCCGAAAGGCGCCAAGGCAACCATCGACCGTGATTTCGTGATTGCGAACATCTCTGCTCCATCCAGCCTGCGCTCTGCAGATGACGAGGATGAAGACGAAGGTGAAAGCACCGAAGTCGAAGCGGATGAGGAAAGCACTGAAGAGGCTGCTGAAGAATAAAAACTTCACCCTTTGTCTCGAGACATCGCGCGGGGCCACTGGCCCCGCGTTTGCGTTTAAACGTTTTCCTCAATTTTAGCTGGAAAAATAACCAATATTTATCGGTGCCTGTCACCTCGCTTGGCACTTGCCACAAGTTGAACATTTCATTCTTCTTCAAGCTTACCCTGCCTCTGGCTTCCCCACGGCAAAGCCGCTAAAACGAACCCCATGAAACTCTTTGTTGGCCTTGGAAACCCGGGCGCAAAATACGCGCGAAACCGACACAACATCGGTTATATGGCTGTTGAGCGTATCGCCGAAGAACACGGGTTTAGTCCCTGGCGCAAAAAGTTTCAGGGGCAAATTTCTGAGGGTCGGCTTGGAACCGAAAAAATCGTTCTATTGAAACCTGAAACCTTCATGAACCTTTCGGGTCAATCAATTGGCGAGGCAATCCGGTTTTACAAAATCGCGCCGGAAGATGTTATTGTTTTTCATGACGAACTTGACCTTGCACCCGGCAAGCTGCGTGTAAAGCAGGGTGGTGGACACGCCGGGCATAACGGCCTGCGCTCATTGCATCAGCACATTGGTGACGCGTATGAACGTGTGCGCCTTGGCATTGGGCATCCCGGCCACAAAGACAGGGTTTCTGGCTACGTCCTGCATGATTTTGCCAAAGCAGATGCAGCGTGGCTGGACGATCTTATCAGGGGTTTGGCAGAGGCTGCTCCGATGCTCGCCGCTGGCGACAGCAGCAAGTTTCTGAACGCAGTGGCGCTCAGGCTTTCCCCGCAACGAAAGAACAACAAGCCGGAATCAAAACGATCAGAAGCGACAGAAAAACCAGAAGTTCAGGAGCAAAAATCTCCGTTTCAACGCTTGTTGGATAAGTTTTCTTGAGCTTTCATGAAACAGCACATTTCCAAGCGGACGCCTGCGATGCGCTTGGATCTCCATTTACCGCGACGCTGTGTCGTCTCTTCGCGGATTTACCAACGAACGCCGGCGCGGTTGCCCAAAAATTATCAAGCTGGCCAGGTGATCCTTCTGCGCGAGGTGACGCTGTGGCACTGCGGCTTGCCGGTGCGCTACACGCACTGGTGCTGCTTGAGCGTCACCCCGCCTTAGTGGCCCAATATCCCCCGCATCATGACCTAACAAACATTGCGTCGCTTCGCGCCGCTGTTCATTCAGCTCTCATTGATGAAGAAGCTTTCATTCTTCAGTGGCTTAAGTCCCCGCCCCAAACCAACGAAGTACGCCGATCCAGCGCTTTGATCCCTGCGTTCCATACATTGGCCAGCAAACTTAACATGCCCTTTGTGTTGTCCGAACTTGGGGCAAGTGCCGGTCTTAATATGATCTGGGATCAGTTCGCGCTTTCAATTGGAGATCATACATGGGGTGATCCGCAAAGCCCGGTTCAGCTTAGCCCGGATTGGAGCGGCTCGCTGCCCCCGAAGACTGAAATCAGAATCCAAAACAGGGCGGCCTGTGATCAGGCTCCGCTCTCTCCAGATAACCCAGGTGATCGACTTCGACTGTTGGCCTACACTTGGCCAGACCAATCTGAGCGTATGCAAAGAACCAAAGCCGCGATAGCCATGGCCGCAAATGTTGGCTTTAATGTAGAGCGTGCGGATGCAGCAGACTGGCTTGAAACAAGGTTGAAAACTTCGCAATCAGGCTCCCTGCATATCGTCTACCATTCAATCTTTTGGCAATATCTACCAAAGGAGACAGCGAACCGGGCATCCAGTCTTTTGAAGACATCAGGAAATCGCGCAACACGCGAAGCTCCAATAGCATGGTTACGTCTGGAACCTGACATGCAGCCCGACGGCGCCGCTATTTCCCTTACCCTTTGGCCGGGCGGACAAACTATTGCCCTTGGACGAGCCGATTTTCATGGACGCTGGGTCAAATGGGCCGGTCTGACATCGCCGAAACAGCAGTAAGCTAGAAATTTCCAACAGCGTGCAATTCGTTTCTTCAAAAGGGGGAGACCATGTCCCGAAAATTCAGAATCGTGCTAAAAGCATTGCTGGTTTTGCTGGTCGTTCTTGCCGCGGCAGCGCTTTGGAAGCGTGACGAAATTACCCGCCTTATTGCCGTTAACACCTTATTTTATAAAGAAAAAATAATATCAAACTTCAGCAATATGGATGCCGCGTTCTTAACCGTTGATGTGCCGCGCGGCGATGGCCCGGCAAGCCCTCTGCCAAAAGGGACGCCTGCAAGCTTACCACCCGGGGTAGAAGATTGGGTCAAAGAACGGCAGGTGACGTCGCTTGTTGTTCTGAAAGATGGAAAAATCGTTTTCGAAGACTACTATCTTGGCACATCTTCTGGCGATCTGCGTATCTCATGGTCTATTGCCAAAAGTTTTCTTTCAGCGCTGATAGGCTTGTTGGTTGAGGATGGATCAATCCGCTCCCTTGATGCCCAAGTAACCGATTATGCCCCTTTGCTGATGGGGTCCGCTTACGAAGGAGTAACCATCCGAAATGTCCTGCAAACGTCAAGTGGAGTGAAGTTTGACGAAGATTATCTGGACTACAATTCCGATATTAATCGCATGGGTCGGGTCATTGCATTGGGGCAGGCGCTTGATAGTTTTACCGCAAAACTTGTTGAACGAATTTCCGAACCCGGTGCCGCGTGGAAGTATGTTTCGATCGACACCCATGTAATCGGTATGGTGATCCGTGGTGCAACAGGGCGTTCCATTCCTGACTTGCTATCGGAACGCATTATTATCCCCTTGGGGGTCGAGAGGACGCCCTTCTACGTCACCGATGGGGAGGGTGTTGCCTTTGTACTTGGCGGATTGAACATGACCACACGCGACTATGCGCGACTTGGGTTAATGTACGCCCAGAACGGTAAAATCGACGGGCAGCAAGTTGTGCCCAGCGCTTGGGTCGAAGAGTCAACTGCGGCTACTGCGCCGACAGCTGAGGATGAATATGGTTATGGCTATCAATGGTGGATACCCAAGGGCGCCACTTCCGGTGAATTTATGGCACGCGGCATTTACGGCCAGTACGTTTATATCAATCAGCAGCGGGGCATTGTAATCGCCACAAACGCTGCTGACCGAAACTTCCGGGATACAGGCGTAGACGACCAGAACGTTGCATTGTTTCGTTTAATCACGGAAAGCCTTTAGCAAAAGCTTGCGCGTTTCTAACCCTGACTTATGCTTACACTAGGAAGAGCGGTGTGATGAAGAAAGATTCTTCGATAAATGTATTGGGCGACAAACTGGAGCCGTGTTCCTTTGCACCTGCCACCGGGTATTTCCGGGATGGTCACTGCAACACTTGTGCGCAGGATCAGGGTAGCCACACGGTCTGTACAATTGTCACAGCAGAGTTTTTAGCGTTTTCAAAATATCTTGGAAACGACCTGTCCACGCCGCGCCCTGAATTCGGCTTTGCAGGGCTGGAACCCGGGGATCAATGGTGTTTATGCGCCAGCCGGTTTTTGCAGGCGCATGACGAAGGGTGTGCCCCAAATGTGGTTCTCAAGGCGACCCATCGGCGCGCACTTGCAATCGTTCCGCTTGATATTCTAGAATTTTACGCCGCGTCAAAATGAGTTTCCTCATTCCTCAAATCGTGCATTTACAGATTTAACGCGTTACCCCTCGATCATTTAAACTAATCAGATCAAGAATTTAAACCAACACAAGCGTGTTTGTTGAGTAATCCTTGCCGACAGTTGAAAAATAGATGCTGCGAACTCAGCGCTTTCTGGTAACGTTTTCGTGATAATTGAGCTGAGTTAGGGAAAATCTATGAAAATATCCGTTGTTCAACAGCCTCCGGTATACCTCAATTTAGAAAAATCATTGGAAAGAGCGGTTGAACTTGTCGCGCAATCTGCAAAGCAGGGATGCGAGATGGTCGTGTTCCCGGAAACATGGCTTCCCGGATATCCAACGTTTGTCTGGAGACTTTCGCCAGGTGCCGGGATGGGCAAAACAGATGAACTGTTTGCGTTGTCTCTGGCAAATTCGGTCGACCTGAGTAAGAACGGCCTGGCGCTCTTGCAAGAAGCTGCAAAAGAACACGGCGTTGTTATTGTCATCGGCTATCAGGAGGTTGATGGCTCACTCAGTGGCAGCACGTTGTTCAACAGCTGCGCGATTATTGATGCCGACGGCAAACTGGTGAACAATCACAGGAAATTAATGCCAACAAATCCGGAGCGGATGGTTTGGGGTTTTGGTGACGGATCTGGCCTGAATGTTGTTGAGACCGCCGTTGGCCGGGTTGGCGCATTGATCTGCTGGGAAAACTTCATGCCCTTGGCGCGCTTCGCGCTCTATGCTCAGAACATTGATATCTATGTTGCCCCAACGTGGGACAGCGGCGAAACTTGGCTGTCCACCATGCAGCATATCGCACGCGAAGGTGGCTGTTGGGTGATCGGTTGCGCAACCGCGCTCGAAGCAAAAGACATCCCAAAGGACATTCCGTACAGAGAAGAGCTTTTCCCGAATAATGATGAATGGGTGAACCCCGGCGATGCCGTAGTTTACAAACCTTTTGGCGGTATCGCCGCCGGACCAATGCATCAGGAAAAGGGGTTGCTTGTCGCTGAGATCGACGTTAGCGCTGCACGCGCTTCCCGAAGGAAATTTGATGTCAGTGGCCACTACGCGCGCCCGGACGTCTTTACCCTGAACGTAAACCGTCAAAAACAAACGCCTGTGACGTTCAGTTAGAACCTGTAACTGTATCGTCGTGCAGTCAGCGCCCAGCCCATGTTTCGAAAGGCTGGGTTCTAAAACTCAGTCACCATCGTTCATCTCAATCCCGAGCGCCTTGGCGACGGTGAAGATGTCTTTGTCACCCCGGCCACACATATTCATGATGATGATATGATCCTTGGGCAATTCAGGCGCAATTTTCATCACATGTGCCAGCGCATGGCTCGGCTCGAGCGCCGGAATGATGCCTTCCTGCTCACAACAGAACTGGAACGCTTCCAGCGCTTCTTTGTCGGTGATTGAAACGTATTGGGCACGGCCTATGTCATGTAGCCAGGAATGCTCCGGGCCGATGCCGGGGTAATCAAGACCGGCTGAAATTGAGAACCCTTCGAGGATTTGACCATCATCATCCTGTAACAGGTAGGTCCGGTTGCCATGCAGCACGCCCGGGCGGCCACCGGTAAGCGACGCGCAATGTTCCATCTTCGCGTTCACACCTTTGCCGCCGGCCTCTACCCCGATGATGTTCACATCTGTGTCGTCGAGGAAGGGATAGAACAATCCCATTGCGTTAGACCCACCACCAATCGCAGCGATAAGCGTGTCGGGCAGTCGGCCCTCTTGCTCCTGCAACTGCTCCTTCGCTTCCTTGCCGATGATAGATTGGAAATCGCGGACCATCGCCGGGTATGGGTGCGGCCCTGCAACAGTACCGATGCAATAGAAGGTATCCCGCACGTTGGTAACCCAGTCCCGCAGCGCGTCATTCATCGCGTCCTTGAGCGTACCACGACCAGAGGTAACGGAAACAACCTCTGCCCCCAGAAGCTTCATGCGGAACACATTAGGTGCCTGACGTTCGACATCGTGCGCACCCATATAAACGATGCATTTAAGGCCAAAACGCGCGCAAACCGTTGCTGTCGCAACTCCGTGTTGTCCAGCACCAGTTTCGGCGATGATCCGTGTCTTGCCCATGCGAAGCGCCAGCAGAATCTGACCCAGAACGTTGTTGATCTTATGCGCACCGGTGTGGTTCAGTTCGTCCCGCTTGAGATAAATTTTTGCGCCACCCAGCGCCCCTGTCAGACGTGGTGCAAAATAGAGCGGGCTTGGGCGACCAACATAGTGCTTCCAGAGATCATCCATCTCGGCCCAGAAACTATCATCCGTCTTTGCCTTTTCATATTCGGCCTCAAGATCAAGGATCAGCGGCATCAGCGTTTCAGAAACGAAGCGCCCGCCAAATTTGCCGAAGCGGCCATTTTCGTCGGGACCGCTCATAAAACTGTTGAAAAGGTCATTCATGTCTTCTCTCCTCTCGCGGCCTTAATAAAATCCACGATCAATCTCTCGTCCTTTACCCCCGGCGCCGTTTCCACGCCCGAAGCTACATCTACCTGTTTCGCGCCCGTCATGCTGATTGCCTCGGCAACATTCAGCGGGGTCAAACCCCCGGCAAGCATCCATGGCACAGACCAGCGCCGCCCGGCGATCAGCCGCCAGTCAAACGAAAGTCCGTTGCCACCCGGAAGTTCCGCCTCTTTGGGAGGTTTTGCGTCAATCAGCAATTGATCGGCGATTTTGCTAAATTCAGAAATAGCCGCAAGATCACCCTCATCTGCGACCCCAATAACCTTCATGACAGGCAAACCATAACGGGCACGAATCTCGGCAACACGTTCTACACTTTCCGAACCGTGCAACTGCAACATATCAAGTGGAACACGTCCAACGATGTCATCCAGAAACGCGTTGTCAGCATTTACGGTCAGGGCCACTTTGGCAATGCCAAGCGGCACGTCAACGGCCAGCAACCGGGCATCATCCACGCTAATGTAGCGGGGGGATTTGGAAAAAAAATTAAAACCGACATAGGCCGCGCCAGCCTTAGCGGCGGCAGCGACATGGGCCGCATCGCGCAGCCCGCAAATTTTGACTTTGATCTCAGATACCATAGGGGCGGTCTAGCGCGTTGTGGCAGCCGCCTCAAGTACCGTCCTCTAGCAAGGCCAGAACATCGTCTTTGCCGCTATTCTTTTCAGAACGCAGGCGCGATACTTCCTGAGCCAGCTTTGACGCCTCGCGCTTGGCACGTGCGGCTTCTGCGCGCTGCTTATGCTCACGTATCCATTCCCAGACGAAGCCAATCAATAGGCCCGCAACGATGCCGCCGAAAATTACCAGAAACAGCGGAAGTTCTATCACTTTGCTGTAGCCAATCCACGAGGCAAGCTCGTCAGGTAACAAACGCAGCGTCACAGCGTTGCGGTTTGCAAGGGCGACAGTGATCAGGCAAATTCCAAGGATTGCCAAAAAAGCGTAGCGAAAATAGCGCATAGGTTCTTATTTTCCGTTCAGACGGTCGCGAAGCAACTTTCCTGTCTTAAAGAACGGGACGTATTTTTCTTCAACCGAAACCGATTCACCAGTGCGCGGATTGCGACCAATACGTGCATCACGTTTTTTGACAGAGAAGGCGCCGAAGCCGCGCAATTCGACCCGGTCGCCGTTGGCCATGGCCTCGATAATCTCTTCGAAAATGGTGTTTACGATGCGCTCTACGTCACGTTGGTAGAGATGTGGATTTTCATCAGCAATTTTTTGGACCAGCTCCGAACGGATCATCCCTTGTATCCCCCATGTATAGGACTTGCGCAATTTTGGCAGCGCGATTTCTTTCCGAGACTATATGAAATTTCCTTAGAGTGAGAAACTATTTGAGAAACTTCCACAGAAAAAACCCCGGATTCCCGGTATTTAAGGGTTAAAAAGCCACTCTGGCACACGCCGAGGCGGCGCTAGTCGCGCTGAGACGCAGAAAAATCCGTTCCGCGTCTGATTGATTCGCACAAAAAAACGGCCCCGACACAATGCGGGGCCGTTTCTAATTCCAGGTTCAGAATAGTGTTATTCGTCGCCTTTAAGTGCGGCACCAAGAATGTCGCCCAAAGATGCGCCAGAGTCAGAAGAACCATACTGTTCAACTGCTTCTTTCTCTTCAGCGATTTCGCGGGCTTTGATCGACAGACCCAGACGGCGTGATTTTGCATCAACGTTGGTTACACGAACGTCGACCTTATCACCTACGCCAAAACGCTCTGGGCGTTGTTCAGAGCGGTCACGCGACAAGTCGGAACGACGAATGAAGGATTTCATGCCTTCATATTCAACTTCAATGCCACCGTCTTCGATTGCGGTCACTTCAACAGTGATGATCGAACCACGTTTAACGCCGTCAGTTGCGCCTTCGAACGGATCTTCGCCCAGTGCTTTGACCGAAAGGCTGATACGTTCTTTTTCAACGTCAACTTCGGTTACGACTGCCTTGACGACATCACCTTTGTGGTAGTCGCCAATCACGTCTTCGCCCCGACCTTCCCAAGTCAGGTCAGAGAGGTGAACCATGCCGTCAATGTCGTTTTCAAGGCCAATGAACAAACCGAACTCGGTGATGTTCTTGACTTCGCCTTCAACTTCTTTCCCAACCGGGTTGTTTTCAGCGAAGACTTCCCATGGGTTACGCATGGTTTGTTTGAGGCCAAGCGAAACGCGGCGTTTGCTGCTGTCGATTTCCAGAACCATGACTTCAACCTCTTGCGAGGTAGACACGATTTTGCCCGGATGAACGTTCTTTTTCGTCCAGGACATTTCGGAAACGTGAACCAGACCTTCTACACCTGGTTCCAGCTCAACAAATGCGCCGTAATCAGTAATGTTTGTCACGCGACCTTTGTGCACAGACTCAAGCGGGAATTTCGCGGCAACCGCATCCCATGGATCATCCTGCAGCTGTTTCATGCCAAGGCTGATACGGTGTGTTTCTTTGTTGATCTTGATGACTTGAACCTTAACGGTTTCACCAATCGTCAAAATTTCGGATGGGTGGTTCACCCGACGCCATGCCATATCGGTAACGTGAAGCAGACCATCAACACCGCCGAGGTCAACAAATGCACCGTATTCGGTGATGTTTTTAACAACACCGTCAACTGAATCACCTTCGGCCAGCTGACCGATAACTTCAGCGCGCTGTTCGGCACGTGATTCTTCGAGGATCGCGCGACGTGAAACAACGATGTTGCCACGGCGGCGGTCCATTTTCAGAACCTGGAATGGCTGCTTCAGACCCATCAGCGGGCCAGCGTCGCGCACGGGGCGCACATCAACCTGACTACCGGGCAGGAACGCAACTGCACCGCCAAGGTCGACGGTAAAGCCACCTTTAACGCGGCCAAAGATCGCGCCTTCGACACGTTCTTCGTCTGCATATGCTTTTTCGAGGCGATCCCATGCTTCTTCGCGGCGGGCCATTTCACGGGAAATGACAGCTTCACCACGCGAGTTTTCGACCTGACGAAGAAAGACTTCGACATCGTCACCAACAGCAATTTCAGGGGTTTCGCCAGGATTTGCGAATTCTTTAATATCTACGCGGCCTTCCATTTTGTAGCCGACGTCGATGATGGCCTGACCGGCTTCAATAGCGATCACTTTGCCTTTAACGACAGACCCCTCTTCGGGTGTGTCAATTTCGAAGCTTTCTTGCAGAAGGGCTTCGAATTCTTCCATAGAATTTGATTGAGCCATGTGGTCTCAGTTTCCTTTACGTTTATTTTCTGGCCGTGCGGTTGTCTCCGCCGGTCTTTGGGTTTCAATTGGTCGATACAGTTGTTCACAAAACAATAAGGGCCGTGGTTAACCCCGACCCTGCTCGATCTTTTGTTTTACGGCATGAACAGCCTTTTCGACAGCGGCGTCTATAGACAATTCTGACGTATCTAGCAAGAGCGCATCGTCAGCAGGGCGCATCGGGGCTGCTGCCCGCTCGCTATCACGGGCGTCGCGGGCACGCAGGTCTGCAAGAACACTTTCGCACGTCACGTCGAGACCTTTTTCGTTCAGTTCCAAAAAACGGCGCTCTGCGCGAACTTCATCACTAGCCGTGACATAAAGCTTCACCTCGGCCTCCGGACAAATAACCGTGCCTATATCGCGCCCATCAAGGACGGCACCACCCATACGCTGCGCAAATACTTTCTGAAAAGCAACAAGTGCTGCACGCACCTCAGGGTTAGCCGCAACTTTAGAAGCAGCTTGTGCAACGTCTGGCGTACGCAAGTCGTCGCCAACCAAATCCTCAGGTCCTAGCGTTTCAGCTGCTTTCACAGCATCTTCACCCAAAAGCACCCGTCGCCCCGTTGCCCGGTATAAAAGCCCTGTATCAAGATGCGCAAATCCGAAATGGGCCGCGACGGCCTTTGAAATTGTACCCTTTCCTGCGGCAGCGGGCCCGTCGATCGCTACGGTAAATCTCATTCTTGCTCCAAAATTCAAAAACTGTTGCGTAATCAGTCGTGCACGAACTGTCAAAAGGAATAACCTGCACCTGTCCAATCGTCCAAAGTTTATGTCAGATCGTTCGGCGTGGCTTTGAACTTTGTTTTGCAGTGCTATTTCGCGTTCATGGATCCAATCAGTGATATTCTTTCGCATCTTGATTTTCGCGGGATGCTGTACTTTTCCACCCGGTTTTCTGGTAAATGGGGTGTGCATGTTCCTGCCGATGAATACGTGATCAGGTTTCATCTCGTTCTTCGTGGTACATGTCACGCCCGAATTGGCCGTTCTTCGGATCACTACACGCTCAAACCCGGTGATTTCCTGATGATCCCCCGCGGCCAGGAGCATGACATCATGGGTGACCCAAGATCCGCAACTCCACCGCTCGATACTGTTCTTTCTGATGCGGGTTACTCTGGCACCGGCCCTCTCATTTATGGGCTTCAGGATCATGGAGAACCGACACGCATGCTTTGTGGGCACTTCTTGTTTGACACCCCTCCCAGAAAGCAAAGTTTCTTAAACGCCTTTCCAGACCAGATTATCGCCCGAAACTTGCCAGACCATTCTAACGAATGGCTGATGACGACATTACTCCAGCTAGAGCATGAAATGCAGGAGCAGGCACCAGGCCACGATGCCATTCTTCACCGAATGACGGAGATTTTGTTTGTTCAGGCCATTCGTGTTTGGATGAAGCAGCAAGATATACCAAAAGGTGTGCTTCTTGCGCTGGCTGACAAACAGATTTCAAAGGCACTCACGGCGCTACATGCAGCCCCCGAAAAACCGTGGACCGTTGCAGAGCTTGGAACGATCGCGGGAATGTCACGTTCCGTCTTTGCGGAACGGTTTCACCAGCTTACGAATACCACGCCGCTACGCTACCTGACAGAATGGCGTTTGCAAAAGGCACGCAAACTGCTTGGGGCTGGCTTACTTTCAGTCGAAAAAATCGCTGAAGGTGTGGGCTATCGTTCGGTTGCGTCTTTCAGCCGTGTCTATGCGCGTGAGTTTGGGGAAGGACCGGGAAGCACGCGTCGTGCTGCGCTGCAACGGGTCGCTTAAACACACTTCCCTTCTGCTTCGGACGCACTGCAAAATTTGCCGGATGCGTGGACATGGCGAGGTAAATCTGAAGCCCCATCTTCCAATTGTCGGCCCCAGTAACCGACGAAACTCAACTAAAGGAAGAAATCATGAAAAGTTTTGTTATGGCTGCCCTTGCGGCGTCCACCATGCTCGCTGTCACCCCTGCATTTGCTGCGGATGAAATCAATGTTGCACCTGGTATTTCTGCCGCTGGTGCGCCTTTGGGCCTTCACGGCGCTGACCCTGTTGCTTTGCTCAACGGTGAAAAAGTTGCGCTCGGTTCCGCTTATCTTTCCGGAAACCATAATGGTGCGTCTTACTACTTCACGTCTCCTCAGAACGCTGCGGCATTCATGGAGAATCCTGACCGTTTTGAGCCCCAGAACGGTGGTTTCTGCACATACGGCGTTTCTGTTGGCAAAAAATTTGACGGCGACCCACGTCACTTCGTCGTCCACGACGACAAACTTTTTGTCTTCCTGAACGCTGCGACACGTGATCTTTTCCTTGAAGACATTGATGGCACGATTGCCACTGCAGACGCACAGTGGGAAAAAATTCAACATACTGCTGCTGCAGAGCTGTAAATTCAATCTCGGAAGGGGGCTACTTGGCCCCCTTTCTTGACATCCTGAATGTCATAATGGATTAGGGGATTCATTATGACACAAAAATCAGATCTCCTTTACGACCTCATCTTGCTTGCACGACCTATTCACCAACAGGTCGAAGCTGCAATCGCTGCGATGCTTTCCGAAACGACTGTGACAGTCCGAATGCGCGCCGTGCTAGAACAACTGGAAAACCTCGAAACCGCCACCGTTCCGCAAGTTGCAAAGCAACTCGGAATACAGCGGCAGTATGTTCAGGTCATGATGAATGAAGTCGAAGCTGCCGGGCTCGTGAAAAAACAAGTGAACCCGGCCCACAAACGTTCCGTTCTGTTTGAGCTTAGCAGCGCTGGAAAAAACGTAATCACCCAGATTCGAAAAGCTGAAATGGCCGTCGTCGAAAGCATTTCACACGAGCTTACTTTTGATTCCGTCAACAAGGCGCATCAAGTTGCAGAGCACGTGCTGGAAGGGTTTCGCAACCTGAACGAAAGCCTAAAGGCCTAAGCCTGCTTTTGTGATTTTCTGAAGCGTTGCGTCGGGCTTAATGACGTCTCTCTTCAGGAATCACGTGTAACGTTTGCACCAAGTGCGGCCATCAATGGCTCAAACACGGGAAAAGACGTTGCAATTGGTGCGCCATCATCAACTGATACCGGGTTTTGCGCAGCCATACCCAAACACATGAACGACATTGCAATCCTATGATCGAGGTGGCTTTTGCAGGTTGCGCCTCCCGGCACACCGCCCTGCCCCATTCCATGCACAATCAAAGTGTCTTCATCTTCCTCAATCGTTACACCACAGGCTTCCAAACCGCGTGCCATCGCATCGATACGGTCGCATTCTTTCACCCGCAGCTCTTTGACACCGTGCATCACGGTCGTACCAGTTGAAAGGGCTGCAACCACAGAAAGAATTGGATATTCGTCAATCATTGACGGCGCGCGTTCTGGCGGAACTTCGACACCTTTAGTCTCGCTTGCGCGCACCCTTAGATCTGCGACAGGCTCACCACCTTCTTCGCGCTCGTTTTCGAACGCTATATCGGCACCCATTTCAATCAAGGTCGTATAGAGCCCATTGCGGGTTGGATTCAGGCTGACACCCGGAACGGTGATTTCAGAGCCCGGTACAATAACAGCCGCGCAAACAGGAAAAGCAGCAGAACTTGGGTCGCGAGGCACGGCAATGTCCTGCGGCTTCAGTTCCGGCTGGCCGGTGAGGGTAATCTTTCTACCCTCATTTGTATCTTCGACGGTAAGTTCGGCCCCAAAGCCAGCAAGCATCCGCTCTGTATGATCACGGGTTGCTTCCTTTTCGATCACGACTGTTTTTCCGGGCGCATTTAGCCCTGCTAGCAAAACTGCAGATTTCACCTGCGCCGACGGCATTGGTACAGTGTAGGTCACCGGTACAGGTTCCGCCGCTCCGACAATCGTCATTGGAAGCCTTCCACCGTCACGCCCGTGGGCTTGCGCGCCAAAAAGTGCAATCGGGTCTGTCACGCGTCCCATAGGGCGTTTGTTAAGCGACGCATCGCCAGTGAATGTTGCGGTTATCGGCTGTGTTGCCATCGCCCCCATAATCAGGCGGACACCCGTTCCTGAGTTTCCGCAATCAATCACATTCTCGGGCTCCGCAAACCCGCCAACACCGACACCGTGAACGGACCATTCGCCGGGGCCGTGCTGGCTGACCTCTGCCCCAAAAGCACGCATCGCTTTTGCAGTATCCAGCACATCCTCGCCTTCAAGCAAGCCCGTGATACGCGTTTCACCAACAGCCATCGCGCCGAGGATCAGTGACCGGTGCGAAATTGACTTGTCACCTGGAACCTGTGCCACACCGCTCAGCGGGCCGCATTTCGATGACGTCATTGGAATTGGGGTGTCATGGCCGGACATGGGTATTTCCTTGAAAGCGCGAAGTACGCGCGGTGATAGCGCAAGCGCCCAAGGAGGTCCATCGGGTTTGACACCAAGATTTTTACAAAAAATCTTGCCAAAATTCTTTGCAAGAATTTTGCACCCGTCACTTGCGGCGGAATGTCAGGTAATGCGGTATGCGCCCTTCGCGTAGCGCTTTTTGCTCGTACCGGGTTGGAATCCAATCCGGCCAGGGCTTTCGCCAATCGTCCGGTCCCTCCGCAAGCCACTCAAAATCATTGCGGGGCATCATCTGTTCAAGGGTTTGGCGCACATAGTCCTCAATGTCGGTCGCAACCCGAAAGATCGCGCCCGGTTTCAGCACCCGCGCTAAAGGGTCAAGGTGCTCAGGTGTCACAAAGCGTCGCCTATGGTGGCGTTTCTTCGGCCATGGGTCCGGATAAAGCAGGAACGCTCGTGCGACTGATGCCTCCGGTAATACATCAAACATATCACGCACATCACCAGGGTGAATCGCGATATTGGACACGTTTGCTTCACGGATTTTCCCGAGCAGCATCGCGACCCCATTGATGTATGGCTCACACCCTATGATGCCAACATCAGCGTTTTGCTGTGCCTGATGCACCATATGCTCGCCACCGCCAAATCCGACCTCGAGCCAAACCGGTTTGTCATCAAAAAGAGCTTTCAGATCAAGCGGGGTACGGTCCGGATTTTCGTCCCAAGTAACCGGCCCGGGAGACAGCTTTGCGAGGTCTTCATTCAGATATGCTTTCTGGCTATCCCGCAGGTGCTTTCCCTTAAAGCGACCGTAAAAGTTTCGCCAAGGCGCACCATTCTTCCCATCGTTCTCAGACATAACGTCCCTCAGCCACGGCCGCGGTAAGGCTGAACGCCCTGATCCGGAATCCAAACCCCTTCAGGTGCTACGCCGGTTTGCCAGAAGACATCAATCGGGATACCGCCGCGCGGGTACCAATAAGCCCCAATCCGAAGCCAAACCGGATCGAGCAGATCAACTAAACGTTTGCCTATGTCGATGGTGCAGTCTTCGTGGAAAGCGCCGTGGTTGCGAAAGGAAGTCAAGTAAAGTTTCAACGACTTTGATTCCACCAGCCAATCTCGGGGAACATAATCTATCACGATGTGCGCAAAATCGGGCTGCCCCGTCATCGGACAGATTGACGTGAACTCCGGTGCCGTGAAGCGAACAACATACTCTGTCCCGGAATGGCTGGCGGGTACTTTCTCAAGCACAGCTTCTTCCGGGTTTTTGGGTTGTTCGACTTCGCTGCCAAGTAGCGACAGACCAGACACATCAGTTTTTGCCAAGACAGTCTCCTTTGACCTAAACGGCTTTTTTCAAAAGATCGACGAGATCGGTTCGTTCCCAGCTAAACCCGCCGTCAGCATCAGGAATACGCCCAAAATGCCCATATGCCGCAGTGCGCTGATAAATCGGTTTGTTCAGCCCCAGATGTTGGCGAATACCCCTTGGTGTAAGGTCCATACATTCTGCAACCGCCTTCTCTATCTCGGCCTCATGCACCTCGCCCGTGCCATGTGCATCAACATAGATCGATAGCGGTTTTGCAACGCCGATCGCGTAGGAAAGCTGCAATGTACACCGTTCCGCCATGCCCGCTGCTACAATATTCTTGGCTAGATAACGCGCCGCATAGGCCGCAGACCGGTCAACCTTGGTCGGGTCTTTTCCGGAAAACGCACCCCCACCATGCGGGGCCGCGCCACCATAGGTATCAACAATAATCTTACGTCCGGTCAGACCTGCGTCCCCATCTGGGCCGCCAATCACAAACGTACCTGTCGGGTTTACGTGCCATTCGGTTTTTGCTGTCAACCAACCATCCGGCAGTACTTCGCGAATATATGGTTCTACAATTTCGCGTATATCGTCCGAGGTTTGTGCCTCGTCAGAATGCTGAGTTGAGAGCACAACAGAGCCGATACCCACCGGCTTACCACCTTCATAGTGAACCGAGAGTTGGGATTTTGCGTCTGGGCGCAATGTAGGCTCTTTGCCTGATTTTCGCACCTCGGCAAGGCGGCGCAGAATTGCATGTGCATAGTGTATGGGAGCAGGCATAAGTTCTTCAGTTTCTCTGACTGCATAGCCAAACATAATACCCTGGTCACCAGCACCTTCGTCTTTATTATCAGCCGCATTCACGCCTTGCGCGATATGAGCGGATTGTTCGTGCAGGAGGTTTGTGACCTCAACAGTTTCCCAATGAAACTTTTCCTGCTCATATCCAATATCCCGGATGCAATCACGCGCGATCTGGTCGATCCGGCCCATACAATCTTTCAGTTTTGCCTGGTCCGACAGCCCGACCTCACCACCAATGACGACCCTGTTTGTGGTGGCGAAGGTTTCACAGGCGACACGCGCCTCGGGCTCTTCGCTTAGAAAAGCGTCAAGGACTGCATCTGAAATACGGTCGCAGACTTTATCTGGGTGGCCTTCTGAAACAGATTCAGAAGTAAAAATGTAGTTTTGGCGGGACATGAAACGCTCCATTTAAAAAACCCACCACGCCAGGAAGCCGTTGTGGTGGTAAGATATGTCTGGGTAAGGCCGTGAGCGTTGGGCGTCAATCGCTATTTCGAAAACGGGCGATCATTAGCACCCCTAAAAAAACAATAAGCAACAAGACAACAAGACTGTCACCAGTTTTGCTGTAAAAAGTCGCGCGCGCAGCGTTTGGTAATACGGCGTCAAGATAGCCAGCCTGACCCAAAGGCAGGCTTTCAACGACCTGTCCCGTTGCATCAATAACTGCTGAAACCCCGGTATTTGCGACGCGCACCATGGGCAGGCCTTGTTCGGCAGCGCGAAACCGGGCCTGTGCAAGGTGCTGGTAAGGGCCCGTCACCTTTCCAAACCAGGCGTCATTGGTGATTTGCAATAACCAGTCGGGTCGCTCGGGCGCCGCATTTACATCTTGTGGAAAGATCACCTCGTAGCAGATCAGTGGCAGAACGCGACCTAGTGGTCCAAGATCAAGCAATACAGGCCCGGGCCCGGGTGAAAAGCCGAAACCATTTTGGGCGGCAAAACCGACAAGACCCATATTCGCCGCTACCGACCCACCCGGTACATATTCGCCAAAAGGTACAAGATGATGCTTGTCATAAACCGCCTGAAGAAAGCCAGTACTGTCCACGACCGCAAGACTGTTGAACCCCCGGTCGCCGTCACGCCGTTGTGCGCCAAAAACAACCTGCGCCTCACCCGCAGCGTCTGAGATCAAAGAAAGCACCGGACTGTCAGCGGTTAATGCATAAGGCACAGCTGTTTCTGGCCATATGATCAGATCCGGGTTTCCCTCTGCCGCCGTGAAATCCAATTGACGACGGAAAAAGACCGGGATCATTTCAGGATCCCATTTTTGATGCTGGGGCGCGTTGGGTTGGATCAGACGAACAACAGGACGCGGTTCATCATTAGGTTCAAGCGCGCGTGGCTCGTAAAATGCACCCAAAGGATAGAGTATCCCAAGCATCAGAACGCTTCCAAAGGTGCGTGGGGTTTGCTTCAACAAAACCCGATGCACACTTGCAGCGAACAGCAACGTGAGCAACGTCAGCCCATGCGGCCCAAAAACGGCGGCCAATTGTAGAACCGGCGTCTCTGTCCAGATGTATGATAACAGCCCCCAAGGGAACCCGGTCAGAACGTAAGACCGCAGCAACTCTGTTGCTGTCCAGATTAAAGCGAGTGTCACTGTGCCGCCACCCATTCTGCGTGCCAGTGCAAAAGCCAAACCCCAGAACAGGGCCATACCGCCCGCAAGGCCAACCAACGCAAACGGGGCCATCCATCCGTGTCGTGCAACATCTACAAGGAAAGGCTCAACAATCCAGAACAAGACAAGGCCGAAATACCCCAGACCTGCTGACCAACCAATCAGAGCCGCTTGTTTTGCACCCTCTGTTACACTGTAGAGCGCGATCAAAACCACCAGCGCCGGCAAAGCCAGCCACCAAAGATTCCATGGCGCTTGTCCCAGCCCGGCAAACACACCCATCAAAAGTGCGAACACCAGTTGAACGCGGTTTGACCACGCCGAAACACGCGCCAAAAGCTTAGGCATTCATTACATCAGGAAGGCGCACACGCAGCCGCTTTATACGGCGTGGATCAGCATCGACCACTTCGAACTCGGGACCATCCGGATGGCGGATCATTTCACCTCGGGCGGGAACACGGCCTGACAATACAAACACCAGACCGCCCAGCGTATCTATTTCTTCGTCATCTATATTATCGGTCAGGCTCTGACCAATTTCGGCTTCAAATTCATCAAGCGGAGCACGTGCCTCGACTAGGTAGCATCCCGGCTTTTCACTCGTCCAATACTGACCTTCATCCAGATCATGCTCGTCTTCGATCTCACCAATCACCTGTTCAATCAGGTCTTCGATAGTAACCAGCCCGTCAACGCCGCCATATTCATCGATCACCAATGCCATATGAATACGTTCTGACTGCATTTTCTGCAGCAAAACACCGATTGGCATCGAAGGGGGCGCATAGAGCAGCGGTCGCAGCAGGCTTTTAACCGCGAAACGTCCGCCGTTCCCGGTGCCGTTAAACCCGTGTTTCAAGGCAAGATCTTTGAGGTGGATCAACCCGATTGGCGTATCAAGTGTTCCGCTATAAACCGGCAACCGTGTTAGACCGCTGTCACGAAAGACCTGAACCAACTCGTCTTTGTGAATGTCGTTGGAAATTGCAATAATTTCGACTTTCGGAATAGCAACATCTTCAACACGCATACTGCGCAGGTTCACCATTCCTCTTGGTGAACTATCGGAACTGCCATTCAGCGGAACGACATCTTCCGTTGCGTCATCTATGTCTGAAGGTGAAAGGGCACCGATAATACGGCTGAAAAAGCCGCGCTGCCCCAATGTTTCGGTCTCTTGTGTCTCAAACTCTTGCGCGCTTTGCGCTGCGCTAGAGGAGCCTTCGCTTGTGTCGCCCATTTTTCCTTTCCAAGTGTTCCGACACAATAGTGTCCTAAATATTATATGGGTCTGCAATTCCCAAATCTGCAAGTATCTCTTTCTCCAGCCCCTCCATAAGGGCTGCATCTTCTTCGCATATGTGATCATAACCCAACAGATGTAAGACCCCATGCACAATTAGATGGGTAACATGTTCTTTAGGCGATTTTGCGGCAGCATTCGCTTCGGATAAGCAGGTCTCATACGAAATTGCAATATCACCAAGTTCTACTGGCATTCCGGTCGGGTCTTTTCCTGGCGGTGCGGGCGTGCCACCGGGTTGATCCGCAGTGCGTTCTTCGCTGGGCCAGGACAACACATTTGTTGCCGTTGGCTTTTCCCGAAATTCGCTGTTCAACTCTGCTATTCTGGCGTCGTTGCACCCCATAACGCAAATTTCAAATTTCTGCGGATCATGCGCCAAATGCTTCAACGTCGCAGTCGCTGCGGCCTGAGAAAGCGCTTCAAGGTTCAACGCATCCCAGCGTTCGTCTTCAACAATCGTGTCAACAAGATCAGAGACGAGCATCGTCGCGATCATAAGCTTCAATGATTTTTGCGATCAACGGATGCCGCACGACATCTTTGGCAGTAAAATAATTAAACGATATGCTATCGATATCTTTGAGCAACCGTTCAGCATCATGCAATCCACTTGTCACGCCACGCGGCAGGTCCACCTGTGAACGGTCACCGGTGATAACCATCCGTGACCCTTCACCAAGGCGGGTCAGGAACATTTTCATCTGCATGGTTGTGGCGTTCTGTGCTTCGTCAAGCACGACGAAAGCGTTGGACAGCGTTCGCCCACGCATAAACGCAAGCGGCGCAATCTCGATCCGTTTATCCTCGATAAGCTTCGCAACCTGTTTGCCTGGCAGAAAATCAGCCAACGCGTCGTAAAGGGGTTGCATGAAGGGGTCGACCTTTTCTTTCATGTCGCCCGGCAAGAACCCTAGTCTTTCACCGGCCTCGACAGCAGGACGCGAGAGGATAATTCTGTCGACATGGCCGCCGATAAACATACTGACACCAACCGCGACGGCCAAATATGTTTTACCCGTCCCGGCAGGCCCGATGCCAAAAGCCATTTCATTCTGATAAAGCGCCTGCACATAGGCATTCTGCGCTTCAGTACGCGGTACAATGGTTTTTTTGCGGGTGTTTATCTCAACCCGACCTCCCCGGAACATTTCCAGTTGGTCGCCATCGCGGATTCCAGTGTCCTTTTCAGAATCACCCATTCTGATTTCACCGTCGATATCGCCGGGCTCAAGGCTTTGCCCGGCTTCAAGCCGAACGTATAGCGCCTGCAATACCTCGGCCGCTTTTTCACGTGCTCCCGACTCGCCCAGAACCGCAAGCAAATTACCCCGCCGCAAAATTTGCACCGATAGTTTTTCTTCAATCTGAGTTAAATTTTTATCAAACTCACCACAAAGGTCGATCAATAACCGATTATCAGGGAATTCCAGAAGAGTTTCTTCTGCCTCTTCTGTGTTTGGCGGTGGTGTCAACGCACGAATATCCAAAAATATCTCCGTTGGGTGCAAGTTAAGACCGATGGTGCCAAGTCGCGCGCCGGTGTGCAAGCACACATTGCAAAACATCACGTAACTGCAACAAAATAGCCGCGAAGATTAATCGCGGCTATTTTGGTTTTCTGGGTGTGTTTAGATATCAGATCGGGTCGCTAATGGTTGTCCCATCATGATACCCGCCGATTGCTGTGCTTGGCGGGGCAGAGCCGGAACAGACCGGACGGCCAAGACGATCAAGCCTTGTGCTAAGATAGCCCTCGATGCCATCATCAATAATCCAGTGATCGCACCCATTCGGGTCAATCCAGATCCCGGCTTGAAGCTCGGTCAGGTCCTTTGAGTCGACAAAACGGTCTACTGTTTTATCGACTTTTTCTGTGCACGCAGAAAGAACTGCGACAGAGGCGAGAATTGTAAAACCATGTAAGATTTTCATGTCGGTTCCCTCCTTCAGCGGACACAAATGATTTCGACGCGGCGGTTCTGCTGCATGCCCGCAGCGGTCGTATTGGTAGCACGTGGCTGCCGTTCGCCATAACCGCGCACATCGGCAACACTTGCACCTGCGCTACGCGCAATGCTTGCAACAGCGTTTGCCCGGTTTTTTGAAAGGCGCATGTTGTACTGATCACTGGCACGGCTATCAGTGTGACCAATGACAATGTAGGAATTCACGCCATCCTGACGGAAGAACTCTGCAAGGCGCTGGCGGTTTGTTGCGTTAATTGAATAGCGGTCCGTTGCAAACAACTGGTCAGAGCTCATCACAGCGCAGGTATCCAGTTGACGACATACTGGCGTACCATCGCGATTGAGGTGGTTATCCATGTAACCTTCCCAACCGTCATCCATCACCCAATGTTCGCAACCATCCGGATCAACCCAGATCGTCGGGACATAACGTTCCCCTCTCACGGTTTGCTGCGCCATACTCGGGCCAGCCACAAATGCAAACGTCAGTGCAAGAGCAGAAACGCCCCCAAGCACGAACCGAATGCTTTTTAAATATCTGATCAACACCGCTTACATCCTTGTTCTCAATTGGTGCAGCGGAGAGACCATAGGATGTATTTTCCCGGTTCTATGCCGCCACAAAATCAGGAGGATATTAGCAAATTTTACAATAAAAAGAATGCACTAGGTCAATTCATCGTGTCCAATCAGGAAACACTGATACAACTTTAGACACATTGTCTCGGCATATCGCTGAAAATACCTTCACGATACTGTCAAAATCGTTAACATCAGGAAACTGGAGCTGTCTTTTCCAGGATTTCGCCACCCAGAGAGTTTCGCTCGCTCCCGGTGATTCTCACCCGTTTGATATCGCCAGTCGCAATATTCGGATCGCTCACATGCACAGCATGCAAATACTCAGATTTTCCGACCATTTGGCCATCCAGCCGCCCTGGTTTTTCAAACAAAACCTTCACATCGCGACCAATCATTTCGTTCTGAATCTCGCTCTGCTGACGTGCAAGAAGCGCTTGAAGGCGATAGAGGCGCTCTGTTTTCGCGGCTTCATCCACCTGCGCGCGCTCTGCTGCGGGCGTTCCGGGGCGCGTAGAATACTTGAAGGAATAGGCCTGTCCGTAACGCACCTCTTCGATCAAGCGCATGGTGTCCTGAAAATCATCTTCAGTTTCACCCGGAAACCCGACAATAAAGTCTCCGGATAGCAAAATATCCGGGCGTGCTTTGCGAATACGCTCAATAATGCGCAGATATTCTTTGGCGGTATGTTTGCGGTTCATTCCTTTCAGAACCTTATCGCTGCCAGATTGAACCGGCAGATGCAGATAAGGCATCAGTTTTTCACAGGTACCATGCGCATCAATTAGCGCGTCATCCATATCGTTGGGGTGGCTTGTGGTAAAACGAATACGCTCCAGACCGTCGATGTCATTCAGCGCCCAGATCAGCCGCGCTAATGTATAGTCGCCACCTTCTCCCGCACCGTGATAGGCATTCACATTCTGACCCAATAGGGTGATCTCGCGAACACCCCGTTCGACCAAGTCGCGCGCTTCGCCGAGAATTCGGTCAACCGGGCGGCTGACCTCTGCACCGCGGGTGTAGGGCACCACACAGAACGCACAGAACTTATCGCATCCCTCCTGCACCGTCAGAAAAGCAGTCGGGCCGCGTTTTGCCTTGGGGCGTTTTGCAAGGTGATCAAACTTGTCTTCCTCAGGGAAATCCGTGTCCAGCGCCTTCTTACCGGCCTCAACCTCGAGCATCATTTCTGGCAGGCGGTGATAGGTCTGTGGCCCAACAACCAGATTGACCATCGGCTGACGCCGCATAATTTCGGCCCCTTCGGCCTGTGCGACGCAACCGGCAACACCGATCTTCAGGTCCGGGTTTTCTGCTTTCAGCCCTTTAAATCGCCCAAGTTCCGAATAGATTTTTTCCGCCGCCTTTTCACGAATGTGACAGGTGTTCAGCAGAATCATATCCGCGTCTTCAACTACATCTGTTGTTGTGTAACCCGAGGTGCCCAACGCCTCAGCCATTCGTTCGCTGTCATAGACATTCATCTGACAGCCATAGGTCTTGATGAAAAGTTTCTTTGCGTCCGACATGGCCCTTAGCCTTTACATCTGTTCAGTGGAGCTTCCTATAGAAAGAGAAGCGCGGCTGCAACGCTTGCAATGAACAGAAAATTAATCGATTTTGGACAAAACGGACCGGCAAAAGGCGGGCAGCAGGCAAATGATCTACAACGATCTCAAGGATTTTCTGTCAAAAGGCAAAGAGGTGCTGGCCAAAGGCCCGATTGCGCTGATTCTTGTCGAAGATCTGGTCGAAGTCGACACAACCATCCGACACCACCAGCAGGCTGGGTTCAAAGAGACATTGGTCTTTGCTCCGCCGGAGTTAGAGCTTCCTGACGTTCTGGAAATGGCGATCCATCGCATTCCGTTCAACATGCACGAAGATGGCGCGACGGAAATGGCCGTGAACGCCATAAATGACGCCGCTCCCGGTGTCTGGCTCTACTATTGTTATAACGCAGAGTATCTATTCTACCCGTTTTGTGAAACGCGCAGCATCGGCGAAATGCTGGCTTTCAATACAGAAGAGCGCCGGGATTCCATTCTGACTTATGTCGTCGATCTCTATGCGGGCGATCTTAATGAATACCCCACCGCAGTCTCGCTGGAAGACGCGCATATGGATAAAACTGGGTACTACGCCCTCGCGCGCAAAGACTCTGACAATCACTTTCATCCGAAGGAACGCCAGCTTGATTTCTTTGGCGGGCTGCGCTGGCGGTACGAGGAACATATCCCGATGATCCGGCGCAAGATTGACCGGATTGCCCTGTTCAAAAGCAAACCGGGATTGCGGTTACTGCCAAGTCATACCTTCAACGATGAAGAAATGAATACCTACGCTTGCCCGTGGCACCACAACATCACAGCATCTATCTGCAGTTTCCGAACTGCAAAAGCGCTGAAATCAAACCCCGGCAGCCGGTTCGAGATTGAAACCTTTACCTGGCACAACTCGACTACGTTTGAATGGCATTCGCAGCAATTGCTGGATTTGGGGCTAATGGAGCCGGGGCAGTGGTTTTAGAGCATGGTTGGAAGTTGATTTATAGCAATCATAAGACCCGAAAATTCCTTCGAATCTATCATTCACGAAGCACTTCAAGAGAAAACTGCGATGCTAAATGGTTTTCACAATCTTCAAAAATTCAAAATTACTTCGGGGATAATTCACACTGCTTCCGAAAGTACCGGCACTACAACATTTGCAGTTTGCTCGAAATTTGAAACTAGCTCTGTATTCTTCGCATTTCCCGCGCTTTTGTACAGCGAAATAATTGAAACTGAAGAATGGGAACTTCCCGAAACAGACGAGAACCCCGAACGTGCTAGTTTAACTGCCGTTGCTTGCGTCAATGAGTGGAACCACTTAGTTTACCTGTTTGAAACTGAAACTGAATACGTCTATTTCAGTTGGGGTGCGTCTTGCTAACCACTTTCTATATTTGGGCGAGTTCGCAACTTCACAATTACCCAAACAGCAACTTAATAAATTACACGCAAGAGTCTTAAACCCGCCGCACCCGGATCACGACGTCAAGCTTGCTGACTTCTGCACCCTCGGGTGCCTCGGGCAGGCGTGAAATCACGAGTTGCTCCGCTGGGGCATCGGTCAGCTCGTGGCTGTCTTCCCAGAAAAAATGCGGGTGGTCCGTGATATTGGTGTCAAAATAGCTTTTTGATCCGTCCACCGTGACCTCACGCATCAATCCGGCGTCACAGAACGCGCGTAGCGTGTTGTAGACCGTCGCAAGCGACACCTTGTCGCCCGTAGCAACAGAGGCAGCATAAAGGCTTTCTGCCGTCACATGGCGGTCATTGCCATCACCCACCAGTAACGTAGCCAACGACATGCGCTGACGCGTCGGGCGCAGGCCCGCGCTGCTAAGCCAGGATGTACCTCTCTCGGTCGCGCGGATGGTCATAAGTGGACTACTTTCGATTGCTTCCACCTCATATATGGCTGAATTCGCGCCAATTTCAAATGATTTTCACTCGCAACAGTCCTCCAGAGCCTTTTTGTTTGTTGGATTTGCAACCCTTGCCACCTGTCTTTTTCAGGTGCTAAACGGGTGATAACAAATACATGACGAACAGGGGGCGGGTCTCTATGGCCGAATATCCAAGCAGTTTCGACAAAGAGGGGCTTTTGAAGTGCGCGCGAGGCGAGCTTTTTGGCCCCGGTAACGCACAGTTGCCGCTGCCTCCGATGCTGATGATGGACCGCATCACCGAAGTCAGCGCGGATGGCGGTGCCAATGGCAAAGGCCATGTTGTTGCTGAATTCGACATTACCCCCGACCTGTGGTTTTTCGAATGCCACTTCCCCGGCAACCCAATCATGCCTGGCTGTCTTGGTCTTGACGGCCTGTGGCAACTTACCGGCTTCAATCTGGGCTGGCGCGGCATGCTAGGCAAGGGCATGGCCCTTGGCGTGGGCGAAGTGAAGCTGAAAGGCATGGTCAAACCCGACCGCAAAATGTTGCGTTATTACGTGGATTTTACAAAGGTGATCGACCGTCGTCTGAAGATGGGCGTCGCGGATGGCCGGGTTGAAGCGGATGGGGAAGAGATCTATCTCGTAAAAGATATGAAGGTCGGCCTGGCAACAGACGCCAGCTGACACCAAGGAAAGGACTACCCATGCGCCGCGTCGTTATCACCGGAATCGGGATCATTTCACCCATTGGCAACAATGCCGAAGAGGTTACTGCTTCGCTGCAAGCAGGAAAATCCGGGGTTATATTTGAGGAGAACTATGCCGCGAATGGTTTTCGCAGCCAAGTTGCCGGTATTCCACAGATCGATCTGGTTGAATCCATAGACAAGCGCCAGCTTCGCTTTATGGGGCCGGGTGCTGCCTATAATTATCTTGCGATGGAACAGGCAATCGCCGACTCCGGACTCGAAGACAATGAAGTGTCCAACCCGCGCACCGGGCTGGTAATGGGTTCTGGCGGGCCATCTACGTCGAACTTCTTTACGGCTTTTACAGCAGTTAAAGAGAAAGGTGCACCCAAGCGTATGGGTCCTTTTATGGTGACCCGTTGCATGTCATCTACCAATTCTGCCTGCCTTGCCACGCCCTTCAAAATCAAGGGTATAAACTATTCAATAACATCTGCCTGCTCTACCAGTGCGCATTGCATCGGTAATGGGGTCGAGCAAATTCAGATGGACAAACAGGACATCGTTTTTGCGGGCGGCGGCGAAGAGGTGGACTGGACCCTTTCCTGCCTGTTTGACGCAATGGGTGCGATGTCGAGCAAGTATAACGACACGCCCGAAACTGCCTCCCGCCCATTTGATGCGACCCGCGATGGCTTTGTCATAGGCGGCGGCGGCGGCGTCGTGGTGTTAGAAGAACTGAGCCACGCATTGGCACGCGGAGCCAAGATATACGCCGAAGTCACCGGCTACGGCGCGACGTCGGACGGCTACGACATGGTCGCCCCATCTGGCGAAGGCGGTGAACGTTCTATGAAAGTGGCGCTATCCACGATCGGTGATCGCAAAATCGACTATATCAACGCACATGGCACATCGACGCCAGCAGGCGATGTTACCGAAATAGAAGCCGTTCGTCGCGTCTTTGGCCGGGGTAGCACTCCGCCAATAAGTTCTACAAAATCGCTGACAGGTCACAGTCTGGGCGCAACCGGTGTACACGAGGCAATCTATTCGCTTCTGATGATGAAAGACAATTTTATCACAGCGTCTGCCAATATCACCGAACTTGACCCGGCACTTGATGAAGGTGAAATTGTGACAACGCGCCTGAATGACGTAAATCTTGATACAGTCCTTTCAAACAGCTTTGGGTTTGGCGGCACAAATGCCACCTTGATCATGAGCAAATATCACGGATGATTAAATAAAATGCCTGAGTTGATGAAGGGAAAGCGCGGCCTGATTATGGGGGTCGCCAACGAGCGTTCTATAGCGTGGGGCATTGCAAAGGCGATGGCCGCCGAAGGTGCAGAACTGGCGTTCACCTACCAGGGTGAGGCTTTTGGAAAACGGGTCGCCCCGCTCGCGGAAAGCCTCGGCTCGGATATACTGGTCGATGCAGATGTCAATGATGATGCATCGCTTGATCTGGCATTTCAGACGCTCAAAGATCGTTGGGGCAGCCTGGATTTTGTCGTCCACGCAATCGCATTTTCTGACAAAAACGAACTCACGGGCCGTTTCATCAACACAAGCCGCGAAAACTTTAAAAATTCGCTGTGTATTTCCTGCTATTCGCTGATCGAAGTCGCACGTCGGGCCGCCCCGCTAATGAGCGGTGGCGGCACAATCCTGACCCTGACCTACCAAGGTTCAAACCGGGTGACACCGTATTACAACGTGATGGGTGTTGCGAAGGCCGCGCTGGAAAGTTCTGTGCGTTACCTGGCAAATGATCTGGGACCAGAAGGTATTCGCGTGAATGCTATCAGCCCCGGCCCAATGAAAACACTGGCCGGTGCTGCGATCGGCGGCGCGCGCAAAACCTTTCGCCAGACAGAAGCGAACAGCCCGCTGCGCAGCAATGCGACGTTGGAGGCAATCGGAGGAACGGCTGTCTATCTTGCCTCTGAATATGGGGCTTGCACGACGGGTGAAATTATCACGGTTGATGGTGGCTACCATGTTCTGGGAATGCCACAGCCTGAAAACCTGTAGGTAACACAGGCACCAAGGGCTGCTTTGAGCTCTTTTGACCGTCTCCGGCTTTTCAGTGAATGTCCGCTGTGGGGTTTGCCAAATCGTAGACGCCTGACAGAGTTCGTTGAAGATATCGCGACCGTTTGATTTTGAGGAGACACCCCATGGATCGGTTCACGGGAAGTTGCCTTTGCGGCAACGTACAATTTACTGCGTTGGGAAACCCATACCGGGTCGGCCTTTGCCACTGCCTAGATTGCCGTAAGCATCATGGGGCGCTCTTTTACGCTTCCGCGGTGTTCCCTCAGGATGCGGTTACAATCGAAGGCGAAACACGCGACTACGCCGGGAGGTTTTTCTGTCCGCGGTGCGGTTCGTCAGTTTTTGCACGCAGCGAAGACGAAATCGAAGTGCACTTGGGATCGTTGGATGCTGTGGACCAACTCGTGCCAACTTACGAAAGCTGGACTGTTCATCGTGAGTCTTGGTTGCCTCCATTTCCGGAAACAAGGTTGTACGAGCACGGTCGTGAAACCACTGGTAGGGCTGAGAATTAAATCCTGCAATCTTTGAAAAGCGGTCATTCAGCTAAAAGTAAGGGGCGTCAGCTTTATCCTGTGTGGATGTGTATCGACCCCGCCTTATTGCAACGGTTTAGATAGGTCTGGTTCAGGATCACGATTGCTGACGTATATCCGGCTTCTACGAGCGGCCCAATTCCCCGTTTACGAATTGTTAACACTCTGCTGCCACAGACCCGTCAATGATCGGGGCAAGACATAACCAATTTGTGAACAGCCCTTTTCCTTCTCAAATCGCTATGCCAATCTCGCCGCAACCAAGGAGAACACCATGCCTATCACAACTTGTATCTTTGACGCCTACGGAACACTGTTTGACGTATCCGCTGCGGCGCGTGAAGCAGCGGCAGAACCGGGGCGCGAAGCCTTTGCTGAAATCTGGCCCAAGGTTGCAAATGATTGGCGCTTAAAACAACTCCAGTACACTTGGCTACGTGCCGTCGCTGATGCACATGCGGATTTCTGGGATGTCACGCAGAATGGCCTTGATTGGGCATTGGAAGCCTCTGGGCTTGATGGGGATGCAGAGTTGCGTGAGCGTCTTTTGCAGCTCTATTGGGAATTGTCAGCTTATGCAGAAGTTCCGAAAATGCTGGCAACACTAAAAGAGAACGGCATGCAAACCGCAATTCTGTCAAACGGCTCCCCCGCAATGCTAGATGGCGCTGTAAAATCCGCCGGCCTGTCTAACGTGCTTGACGACGTTTTGTCGGTTGAATCTGTCGGTGTCTTCAAGCCCCACCGCAGCGTTTATGACCTCGTCGGCAAACGGTTCGGCACAAAACCTGATCAGGTTTTGTTTGTCTCTTCAAACGGCTGGGATGCTGCTGCCGCAACAGGTTATGGCTTCCAAACTGCATGGGCCAATCGCGCAAATGAACCGGTAGACAGACTGCCCTGGGTCCCGCATAACATACTGAGCAATCTTACAACGATCCCAGATCTAGCCCAGCGCCTTTAACATATGAAATATTACACATCTTCTGAGGGTTTGACCCTCGCCTTCCAGGATGAAGGCGAGGGTCTTCCTTTGCTATGCCTCTCTGGCCTGACGCGAAATTCGACTGACTTCGATTATGTCGTTCCACATTTAAAAAACATCCGGGTGATCAGGCCGGACTATCGCGGCCGCGGCGCATCAGAACATGCTGACTACACGACCTACACTGTTCCAACCGAGGCACGGGATGTGTTGGAACTGATGGATCACCTGGGCCTTGAAAAGGCAGCCATTCTTGGCACCTCGCGTGGCGGGCTCATCGCGATGGGGCTGGCAGGTACAGTTAAGGACCGGCTGCTTGGCGTTTGCCTGAATGACATCGGCCCAGAGATTGCGCCAGAAGGTCTGCGCAACATAATGACCTATCTTGGTCGTCGCCCTACACAAAAAACGTTTGAGGAAGCGGCAATTGCCCGGGCCAAGTTTATGGTCGGTTTCCACGATGTTCCCATATCCCGCTGGGACGAAGAAGTACGCAAACATTATGTCGAAACTGACCGCGGCCTTGGCATCACCTATGACGCAAAACTACGCCGCGCGGTTGAAGTTGCAAGCGCGCAGCCTGCCCCGGACCTCTGGCCTTTTTTTGATGCGCTTCAGGATTTACCACTGGCACTGATCCGCGGTGAAAACTCTGACCTTTTGTCACCGGAAACAGCCGCCGAGATGCGGCGCCGCCGCTCTGACATGCCGTTTGCTAATATCCCCGACCGTGCGCATGTGCCTTTTCTCGACGAACCTGAAAGCCTTGAAATCATTTCACAATTTCTGGATAAAATCCGATGACAGATATCACCATGATCGAAGCGGCTGCTAAGCGTCTAAAGGGTCACGCGCGGCGCACACCACTTTTGTCTTCGCCGTTTCTGGATGAAATCGCCGGGCGCCGGGTTTTTGTGAAACCTGAATGCCTTCAACATACCGGGTCCTTCAAATTTCGCGGGGCATGGTCGGCCCTTTCCGCACTTGATCCTGCGGTGCGAACCAAGGGTGTGATCGCTTTTTCTTCGGGCAACCATGCACAAGGCGTTGCGCTTGCCGCACGCATGCATGGCGTCCCATCCGTCATAGTGATGCCGTATGACGCGCCCCGCCTGAAGATCGACAACACCCGCGCATTGGGCGCAGAGGTTGTTCTTTATGACCGTTTCGGCGAAGACCGCGATGCGATTGGGGAGAAGTTATCAAAGGAACGCGGCCTTACTTTGATCAAGCCGTATGACGAGCCTTTGGTCATCGCAGGCCAGGGTACAACTGGCCTTGAAATAGCAGAGCAGGCGGCTCACGAGGGTATTGACAAGGCAGATGTCATTGTCTGCTGCGGCGGTGGTGGCCTTACCTCCGGTATCGCGCTGGCGCTTGAAGCGCGCGCTCCGGGTTTGCGCGCGCGTCCTGCAGAGCCTGAAAATTTTGATGATGCGACCCGGTCACTGCTATCTGGGAACATTGAAACAAATGCCTCTGGCAACCAATCCATTTGCGATGCAATTGTAACTCCTTCGCCCGGCCAGATTACTTTCCCGATCATGCAGCGACTTTGTGGCCCCGGAATTGTTGCAACGGATGACGAATGCCTGAAAACAATGGCCCTTGCCTTTCTGAGGTTGAAAATTGTTCTTGAACCCGGAGGCGCAATCGCACTTGCTTCTGCGTTGTTCCATCAGGATGAGATTGAGGGTGATGCAGTGATTTGCGTTGCATCCGGAGGAAATGTCGACGCCGATGTCTATCAGGATGCGTTACGTAAATACGGAACTCCCAACCCAACTGACAGGTAGAAACTGTAAGGCGCAGCTAAGAAAGCGGCGAGGGCCAATCCCTAAATAATTGACACTGACAATTAGCTGGTGCGATAGTTCCGCTACCGGGAGGGCTCTATGCGAACACAGGTTGTCATTATCGGGGGTGGTCCATCAGGTCTTTTGCTTGGCCAGTTGTTGCACAAGCAAGGCATTGCCGCAGTGGTGCTGGAGCGAAAGACCCGCGAATATGTACTGGGCCGCATTCGCGCAGGCGTTCTCGAAACCGGTTTTGTGCAGTTGATGGAAGAAGCGGGTGTAGGCGCCCGGATGGCCGCAGAAGGGCAGCAACACGACGGAGCAGTTTTTGCATACGGTGACAGGCAATTTCGTGTTGATTTTAAAAAGCATACCAATACGCCGATAACAATTTATGGCCAGACTGAGCTGACCCGCGATCTGTATGACGCCCGCGAAGCGGCGGGTACCGAAAGCTTTTTCAATGTCGAAAACGTCGTGATCCATGATGCTGATCGCGATGTCCCTTATGTAACGTTCAGCCAGAAAGGAACCGAGTATCGGCTGGAATGTGACTACGTTGCCGGGTGCGATGGGTTTCATGGCGTCAGCCGGCAGACAATTCCACTGACGATTCGGCGAGAATACGAAAAGCTCTATCCCTTTGGCTGGCTCGGCGTGCTTTCAGAAACGCCGCCGGTGGATGATGAGTTAATCTATGCAAATTCAGACCGCGGCTTTGCCCTGTGTTCCATGCGAAATGAAAACCTCAGCCGATACTACGTGCAGTGTTCCCTTTCTGACAGACCAGAAGATTGGTCAGATACGCAATTCTGGGAAGAATTAAAGCGGCGCATTCCACCGCAAACAGCAGAGGCCCTGATCACCGGACCCTCAATCGAAAAATCCATTGCCCCATTGCGTAGCTTCGTAACAGAGCCCATGCGGTGGGGGCGGCTATTCCTGTGCGGTGATGCGGCCCATATTGTTCCACCAACCGGGGCGAAGGGGCTTAATACAGCGGCATCCGATGTGCACTACCTTTATCATGCATTGATCCACGCCTATCATGACAAGGACATGGAAGGCATTGAACGGTATTCAGAAAAGGCGCTTGCGCGTATTTGGAAAGCGGAAAGGTTTAGCTGGTGGATGACGAATTTGTTGCATCGCTTTCCGGAACAAAGCCCATTTGACCTGAAAATGCAAAACGCCGACCTTGAAGCCTTGGAAGAAAGTGATACAGCGCAGAAATTGCTCGCTCAAAATTATGTAGGGTTGCCGTACTGATGTTGATGGCTCAACTGAACGATATCAACGTCCACTATGTGGACGAAGGCGACCCGAATGGCGCGCCTGTTGTGTTTGCAAATTCACTTGGAACTGATCTTCGCTTGTGGGATCAAATCATTCCGCTTTTACCACCGGGATTACGCCTCATCCGCTATGACAAACGCGGCCACGGCCTGACGACCTGTCCGGTGGGCGACTATTTCATGGGTGATCTGGTTCAGGACGCGGCGCGTCTGCTTGATATGCTGGGTATCAAAGACTGTGTCTTTGTTGGCCTTTCAATTGGTGGAATGATTGCACAAGGATTGGCGGCTGAAAGGCTGGACCTTGTTCGCGCCATGATCATTTCCAATACAGCCGCAAAAATCGGTACACCCGAGATGTGGAAAGACCGTATTGAAACGGTTCGCAAAGGGGGTGTCGCGGCACTCGAGCAACCTATTCTTGAGCGCTGGTTTTCCAAACGTTTCCACCGGGAAAATGCTGTATTGCTTGATGGCTGGCGCAACATGCTCTGCCGGACGCCGGCTGATGGATATGCAGGTTGCTCTGCCGCGATCTCCGAGACAGATTTGTTTGACAGCACGGCACGGCTGACATTGCCGACGCTTGCCATTGCTGGTTCCGAAGATGGGTCTACCCCGCCAGATCTGGTGCGCGAAACCGCTGATCTGATCAGGGGGTCACGCTTTCATCTGGTCCGGGGCGCGGGCCACCTTCCCTGCGTTGAAAACCCAAATGAATACGCAGAGGTTCTGACCGCTTTTCTGAAGGAGGTCGGCCATGTCTGACCGATACGACGATGGCATGAAAACCCGCCGCGAAATTTTAGGCGATGCACATGTCGACCGTGCAGAGGCCGCTAAAACCGCTTTTGACACGCCCTTTCAAGACCTTATCACCGAAGGGGCATGGGGTACTGTCTGGGCGTGCGACACGATCACGCCGCGCGAACGTTCAATGCTGACGCTGACTTTGTTAGCGGCTCTTGGGCATTGGGAAGAATTTGCAATGCATATTCGTGCCACCGAAAACACCGGCGCCAGCCCCGAAGATGTACGCGAGGCCATGCTACATGTCGCGATCTACGCTGGGGTTCCTGCGGCCAACCACGCGCTGAAAATCGCGCGCGACACTTATCACGAAATGGGGGTTACATTATGACCAACAGATCACCCGCTGAATACTACCAACGCGATCGGCAGTGGCATCCGCCAGCGCTGGCACCTGACTATAAAACGTCATTGTCGCGCTCGCCACGCATGCCCTTGCTGTCGCTTGAAAATGCTTTGGGAGAGGTGACAGGCCCGGTTTTCAGCCACGATGATATTGCGGAAATTGACAATGACCTGCTGAACAATTTCACACATGGGGGCGAGCCGATTGGCGAGCGGATCATCCTGCATGGCCGCGTGATCGACGAAAACGCAAGGCCCGTTCCCAATACGCTCGTCGAGATTTGGCAGGCGAATGCAGGCGGGCGTTACCGGCATAAGAAAGATACCTATCTTGCCCCAATTGACCCGAATTTCGGTGGGTGCGGGCGTACGATGACTGACGTGGACGGGTATTACTTTTTTCGCACGGTAAAACCCGGCGCATATCCCTGGCGCAACTGGATCAACAGTTGGCGACCTGCGCACATACACGTTTCAATCTTTGGGTCTGGCTTTGCGCAACGACTAATTACACAGTTGTATTTTGAGGGCGATCCGCTCATTGCGAAATGCCCTATTGTGCAATCTATCCCTGACCCCGAAGCTGTTGATCAACTGATCGCCGCTCTTGATATGAACACCACCATCCCGCTGGATTCAATCGCTTACAAGTTTGATATTGTGCTGCGCGGGCGGCGCTCTACCCTGTTTGAAAACCGGCTGGAGGGGAATTGATGGTACAGAAGCTTAACTACCTCAAGGAAACCCCATCACAAACCGCAGGGCCCTATGTTCATATAGGGCTGGCCCCCGGCGCAGCAGGGTTTGAGATTTTTGAGCAGGAACTTGGCTGGGACATCGCAGGACCAAACGCGAAAGGTGAGCGTATTCGCGTAGAAGGTTATGTCTATGACGGAACAGGTGCGCCTGTAAAAGATGTTATGCTCGAGGTCTGGCAGGCCAATGTAGAAGGGGTCTATGCCCATCCCGCAGATGGCCGCGCGGTTGAAGACGGCTTTCGTGGCTGGGGGCGGGTGATCACCAATTTCGAAACCGGTCTCTGGGGTTTTGATACTGTAAAGCCCGGCGCAACACCGGGCCGAAACGGAACCACACAAGCACCGCATTTGAATCTTTGGATCGTGGCGCGTGGCATCAATGTCGGACTAAGCACACGCATGTACTTTGATGACAGCGACAATTCCGCAGACCCGGTTCTGGGCCTTATCGAACAGGCTCATCGTCGCGATACTTTGATCGCAACACGACAAAATGATGATATCTATCGTTTCGACATACACTTACAGGGTGACGCCGAGACCGTTTTTCTGGATATATAGGTCTCATGAAAAATCCTTGTATCATTTGCGTCGCCATCACCGGATCTGTGCCGAAAAAGGCTAACAATCCGGCGGTGCCGGTCACCATCTCTGAACAGATTGAATCAACCCACGCCGCGTTTGAGGCCGGGGCCAGTATCGCCCATTGCCACGTGCGCAACGACGATGAAACGCCAACGTCCGACCCGGAAAAATTTGCCCGCCTCAAGGAAGGTCTGGAAAAACACTGCCCCGGTATGATCATCCAGCTTTCGACAGGTGGCCGCTCAGGTGCCGGGAGCGAACGTGGTGGTATGCTGCCGTTGCGGCCAGACATGGCATCGCTTTCCGTCGGCTCCAACAACTTCCCGACGCGGGTATATGAGAATCCGCCCGACCTTGTGAATTGGCTCGCGTCCGAAATGAAAACCTATGATGTGAAACCAGAGATCGAAGCTTTTGATCTTTCGCACATCGTTCAGGCCACGCGCATGCAGGCCGATGGCCGTTTGAACGGGCCGCTCTACGTTCAATTTGTGATGGGCGTGAAGAACGCAATGCCCGTGGATAAGGAAATCTTTGATTTCTATATCAAAACGTTGAGCCGACTGGCGCCCGATACGCTTTGGTGTGGCGCCGGTGTTGGCCCGGGGCAAATCATGGTGAACGAATGGTCGATAGCCGCCGGTGGGCACACGCGCACGGGATTAGAAGACAACATGCGCCTTGACCGCGATCACCTTGCACCGTCAAACGCAGCGCTTGTGGAACGCGCCGTAAACCTTTGCGAAAAATACGAGCGTCCCGTCGCAACGTGGCAGGAAGCGCGGAAAATTCTTGGTTTGAGAGCCGCATAAATGGCAACAACACCCTTTGACAGCGCAATTACCCGTGACTTGTTTTACGACGCAGAGGTCGGAAAGCTGTTCACTGACAGTGCAGAAGTCCGGGCAATGATGTTGGTCGAAGGTACGCTCGCCAAGGTGCAGGGCAAGCTTGGCATGATCCCTGAAATCAGCGCTGCCGCCATTCACCGTGCTGGCCTTGAGATACAGATCGATCCCGGTGGGCTGTCAGCAGAAACCGGTAAAAACGCTGTCGTCGTCCCTGCCCTCGTCGCTGCATTCCGCAAGGCAATGGAGGCACCGGAACACGCACAATACCTGCATTGGGGCGCAACATCGCAAGACATAATGGACACCGGGCTTGTGCTGCGTCTGCGACAGGTTTTGTCAATTTACGAGACACGGATAAAAGCACTCGTCAAAACCCTCGGTTCACTGGCTGAGGAGCACGCAACTTTACCAATGGCGGCGCGGACATGGGGCCAGACCGCCACTGTCACAAGTTTTGGCGCAGTCGTTGCGAGCTGGGGAACCCCGTTTATCAATCATCTTGATCGGTTGGCAGTATTGCGCCCACGCCTTCTGAACGTCTCTCTTTCCGGGGCGGCGGGAACATTGTCTGCAATGGGTGACGACGGCCCTAAAATACGCGCGGCCCTGGCAGAAGCCTTGTCGCTGAATGACCCGGCCAGGTCGTGGCATTCGACACGCGATAGTCTTGCAGAACTTGCAGGCTGGCTGACACTTGTTACCGGCAGCCTTGGAAAACTCGGCGAAGACATTTTGCTGATGACACAATCAGGGGTCAACGAGGTATCACTGTCCTCGGGCGGCGGTTCTTCGACTATGCCGCAAAAATCAAATCCGGTCTTGCCTTCGCTTCTGGTTGCCTTGGCTGAACAAACCTCGGCCCTTAACAATGTCATGCAATCCGCCACAATGCACCGTCAACAACGTGACGGCGCGGCATGGATGTGCGAATGGATGAGCCTGCCTCAGATGTGCATGGCGACTGCGCGCGCCCTATCGGCAGCGACGGAACTGGCTGGTATCCTGCAGCCAAACAAGATTGAAATGGCGGCCCATATCGACGATGGCACCGGTCTGATCTATGCCGAAGCGCTGTCTTTCGCGCTGGTGCCCGGCCTTTCCCGTCCAGATGCTCAGGCTGCTGTAAAAGAGCTTTGCCAACAAGTGCGTGATCAAAGAGAGCCCTTACGCAAGCTCGCATCGAAACGGTGGCCGGACGTTGACTTTGGCACAATGTTTTCCCCCATTGCACAGCTTGGACAGGCTCCGGCAGAGGCACGAGACTTTGCGAAATCTGCTAAAGCTCTTTAACTAAACCGCGTAGTTCACTATCTACATCGGCACGTGCGGACATCCGGGCCGCGCGCGGAGCAAACCATGTCCAACCGCCTGCCCATGTTGTTTATCCTGATCACGCTGATGATCGATTCCATGGGTATTGGGCTGATCATGCCCGTGATGCCGGATCTCATCATTGATGTGCAGGGTGGTGATCTCGCGTCTGCCGCTATATGGGGCGGCGTGCTGGCGACCAGTTTCGCCGTGATGCAATTCCTGTTCTCGCCTGTCGTTGGCAGCTTGTCCGACAGGTTTGGCCGCCGTCCTGTTTTACTTATTTCACTCGCTGTCATGTCGCTGGATTACGCGGTCATGGCGATTGCAGGCACGATCTGGCTGCTGTTTGTCGGACGCATCATTGGAGGCATCACGGCCGCCACGCAATCTACCGCGTCTGCCTTTGTTGCGGACATATCAGCCCCTGAAAAGAAGGCTCAGAATTTTGGACTGATGAGCGCGGCTTTTGGTGTTGGCTTTGTGATTGGCCCGATGTTTGGCGGTTTGCTGTCGACCTTTGGGCCACGTGCGCCCTTTGTCGCCGCTGCGGCACTGGCTGGGTTAAACTTCGCCTTTGGCTATTTTGTGCTGCCCGAAACCGTAACTGACCGCATCCGCCGCCCGTTTATGTGGCGACGCGCGAACCCGTTTGGCGCCTTCAAAAACATTGGGAACTTGCCGGGCTTAAAAGGTCTTCTTGTGGTGTATCTTCTCTATCAGATTGCGTTCTTCGTTTATCCGGCAATCTGGAGCTATTTCACACAAGAACGCTTTGGCTGGGAGCCGGTGATGGTCGGCTATTCTCTGGCTGCGTTCGGTATTTCCATAGCAATTGTACAGGGTGGGCTGATACGCCTGATCATTCCGCGTTTGGGCGAAAGTCGAACTGTGATTATAGGCTTTTTGTTCAACATGATCGCCTGTCTTGCGATTGGCACGATTACAAATGGCTGGGTGGTTCTTGCACTGACACCGCTGACAGCACTCGGCGCAATAGCTGGGCCTGCGATGCAAGGAATCATGTCACGCATTGCGGGCGATGATCAGCAGGGTGAACTTCAGGGAGTGGTGGCCAGTGTTGCCGCAATTGGCACAATCCTGTCGCCGTTGATTATGACCTCGACCTTCAGTTATTTCAGCAACCCGGCGGCGCCGATCTATATGCCCGGGGCACCATTTTTGTTTTCGATGGTGCTTATGGGACTTTGCGCGTTCGTTTTTCTCGCGACATCACGCCGTAGCGTTGCAATCTCAACACCATAATCTCTGTTTGCGACATGTTTTTGTCGCGTGCCCCCTTGCAGCCCCGCGCTGAACTTCGCACCCTGCTGTGAACACAACAGGAGCTTTGCCCATGTCCCAAATCCGCGCCGCCGTCGCACATACCTTCGGCCACCCCCTTTCCATCGAAGACGTGATACTGCGCGCACCCGAGATGGGTGAAGTCGAAGTCACGCTGGAAGCCTGTGCAATCTGCCACTCTGATATTGCATTTATCGATGGCGGCTGGGGCGGAACCCTTCCTGCAGTTTATGGGCACGAGGCGGCTGGCCGGATTTCGGCCCTTGGCGAAGGGGTTCAAGGCTATGCTGTTGGCGACCCGGTTCTTGTCACGCTGGTTCGCTCGTGCGGTGCCTGTGCACCTTGTTCAGGTGGCTCTCCTGTTTCCTGTGAATCGCCGACTCCGATGCAAGGGCCGATCACACTGCCCGACGGCAGCCCGGTCGAGCAGGCAATGGCCTGTGGCGCATTTGCTGAAAAGGTTGTCGTGCAGCCAAGCCAGATTGTTCCGATCCCCGAGGATATGGCGATGGATGTTGCCTCGCTCCTGTCTTGCGGCGTGATTACCGGTGTTGGCGCGGTGGTGAATTCTGCTGAGTTGCGTCCCGGCCAAACTGCTGTCGTAATCGGTGCGGGCGGCGTTGGTCTCAACGCTATTCAGGGCGCACGCATCGCCGGTGCTGCAAAGATTATCGCCATTGACATGCTTGAGGAAAAGCTGGACGTCGCAATGGAATTTGGCGCGACCCACGGGATTTTGGCAAGCTCCGAGAAACCCTGGAAACAGATTTCCAAATTGACGGGCGGGCATATGGCCGATGCGGTTTTCGTGACGGTTGGAGCCATCCCCGCCTACGAAAGCGCACCCCGCTATCTGTCGCGCAAGGGAAAAATGGTGATGGTTGGCATGCCACACTCTGGAGCAAATGCATCCTATGAGCCGGTTGTCATCGCCGCTCTCGGGCAAAGCATGATTGGAACAAAGATGGGCGACGTCGTCTTACGCCGCGATATCCCATGGTTGATCGACCTCTACCAGCAAGGCCGTCTGAAACTGGACGAACTGATTTCAGGTCGCTGGTCGCTGGATCAGATAAACGAGGCGATAGCCGATACCAAAACAGGTGCGGCACGCCGCAACGTGGTGTTGCTCAAATGAAACTGCGAGACCTTGAAATATTCACCGTTGCCCCGCCACCGCCCGGATGGGGTGGGCGCTACTGGACATTCGTGAAACTCACGACCGACAACGGCATCGTTGGGTATGGAGAATGCTACGCCACATCTGTCGGCCCCAAAGCTATGGATGCCGTCATAACGGATGTCTTTGAACGGCACATGCAAGGTGAAAACCCGGAAAACATAGAGCTCATGTTCCGCCGCGCCTATTCCTCTGGCTTCACGCAGCGGCCTGACCTTACAGTGATCGGTGCATTCTCTGGTCTTGAAATCGCGTGTTGGGATATTCTTGGCAAGGCGCATGATCGCCCTGTTTATGCGCTGATGGGTGGACTGATGAATGAACGCATCCGCTCTTACACCTACCTCTACCCGATGGACCACCATTCGCTTAGCGAGTTCTGGACCTCGCCCGATATGGCCGCAGAATGCGCTGCTGCAATGGTAGATTTGGGCTTTACCGCAGTAAAATTCGACCCGGCAGGCCCCTATACTGCGCGTGGTGGCCATATGCCCGCGATGAGCGATATCAGCCAGTCCGTCGCCTTTTGCAAAGCGATACGCGAGGCGGTTGGAGACAAGGCAGATTTACTATTCGGCACACACGGGCAATTCTCAACCGGTGGTGCTATACGACTTGGCAAGGCGATAGAGCCTTATTCCCCACTCTGGTTTGAGGAACCGATTCCGCCGGATAATGTAAATGAGATGGCCAAGGTCGCCCGCGCGACATCCACCCCGATTGCAACCGGCGAACGGCTGACCACAAAGGCTGAATTCGCAACAGTCCTGCGCTCGGGTGCGGCGACAATCCTGCAGCCCGCTCTTGGACGATCCGGCGGTATTTTGGAAACCAAAAAGATTGCCGCAATGGCCGAAGTCTACAACGCCCAAATAGCACCGCATTTATATGCGGGACCCGTGGAATGGGCGGCCAATATTCAGCTTGCCGCGAACATACCAAACCTGCTGCTTGCGGAAACTATTGGCACGGGCGGTGATTTCCACCTGCCGCTGATCAAACACTCCATAACCTGGGAAGACGGATTTATAATCGCGCCCACTGCCCCTGGGCTCGGCATTGAATTTGACGAAGACCTTGCACGGGCCAATCCGTTCACCGGAACCGGCCTGCACCTTGAGATGCAGGAAGCGCCCTGTGACTACAAGAATGGCAACGTTTTCTTAGGAGGTGCTCCGGCGCGCGAAGACTAGATTTCCAGACTTCGTGATTGGTCATGAAAAGAAAGAGGAGCGTTAAGAACGCTCCTCTTTGAGTTTGTTATTAAGCGACGTTTGCTTTGCGCGGAGATCAAGGATTTTCTAAAAATCCTTGTCAAAAATCTTTGTAAGATTTTTTCTCCCACGCGGCTCAGCTACGTCCCTTCCATGGCACCAGATAGTTTTCAGCCTTACGCATCAGGATATCGATGCCATAACCGATGACGCCAATCAGGATGATCCCCATGATCACGATGTCGGTCAGCTGGAACTTTGAGGCCGCAATGATCATCATCCCGGCGCCCTTTTGCGCCGCAACAAGCTCTGCTGCCACAACTGTTCCCCAGCAAACACCCATTGCAACCCGCGCGCCGGTAAAGATTTCCGGCAGAGAGTTGGGCACAATCACGTGACGCATGATCTGACCACGTGACGCCCCCAACGAATAGGCTGCGTGAATCTTGGTAATATTCACACCAGACACACCCGCCCGCGCCGCGATCGTCATGATCCAGAGCGCCGCAAGAAACAGCAACACGATCTTCCCGGTTTCCCAAATTCCGAACCAGATGATCACCAGCGGGATCAGAGCAAGAGGTGGTACAGGGCGCATGAATTCAACGATCGGATCAAACCAGCCACGGAACCAACTGCTGAGCCCCATCGCGTATCCCAGCGGGATACCGACAAGTGACCCAAGGACAAAGCCTGCAATCACCCTCATCAGCGAGGAACTCAGGTGTTCGATCAGCGTGAAATTCTGATAGCCTGACCCGGAGATTTCAACCAGACGCGACCAGACCGCTTCAGGCGAAGGCAACCAGATCGGCTCCATTTGCCAGCCTTTATTCGGCTCAAAATTGATCGTGCCTTTTCCTGTCAGACTGACACGTCCCGCGTCGACCATAACTTCCTTGCCCGGCTCAATCGCCTGTCCGTTAATCGCCGTAATGCGAAAGCCGTCCTCTCCGCTTCCCTCATCATTTCCCTTTGTCTGAACAAGGCCACTGCGCCATGCACCCACAGAGGCAACATCATTTTTAGCAAAACCGTCGCCCGGTTCCACTTCGGGTTCTTCATCTGCGCTGCCGGTCTTGCGAACAACAACGGTGACAGTTGCATCATCCGTCGCGCCCGCAGCATTTGTTGCGGTGTAAGTGAACGTCGCATCCCCAACAAAGGGGCCCGGCGCATGAATCGGTGTCAACTTTGAACCGGTAAAGGCACCCCAGATCAGAAATATGGACAGAACTGAGATGATAGAGGCAGCCCTGTTGGGCTTTACCGCACTCTCGTCGCCGAATGTCACCGTCTTCAGACTGGTGAAATCATGCTTGGCGGTCATCATTTTTGTTACGGTACTCACAAGAAAAAAGGCACCCACAAACAAAACGATATAGATAATCAGAATGGTCATGCTGCGCCCTCCGTCCGGCCCATGATCTCTTCTTCCATTTCCCAGATCATCGACAGAATTTCCTCTCGCGTTTCGGAATAGCCTTTGGCTTTTTTCACCTCACGCAAATCTGCGTTCACACCCATTTCAGCATATGGCAACTGGTATTCCTTATGGATGCGTCCTGGCCGTGGTGCCAGCACCAGCAACCGCTCACCCAGCAAAATAGCCTCTTCCACCGAATGGGTGATCAGGATCACCGTCTTGCCGGTCTCTTTCCAAAGTTTCAGAACCAGACCTTGCATTTTTTCGCGGGTCAGCGCGTCAAGTGCACCTAACGGTTCGTCCATCAGGATAACATCAGGGTCATTTGCCAGACATCGCGCCAGCGCGACGCGCTGTTGCATACCACCTGACAATTCGTAAACCGCCTTGTCTTTAAAATCGCCCAATCCGACGACTTCCAGCAAATGTTCAACGGTCTCGTTGCGCTCTGATCTGGGCAGCCCTTTCATCCGGGGTCCAAAATCAACGTTTTCACGCACGCTCATCCATTCAAACAGCGCACCCTGCTGAAAGACCATTCCACGCTCTGCATCAGGGCCGGTCACTGTATGGCCATTCAGGACAACTTGTCCTTCAGTGGGCGCCAGAAAACCCGCGATGATATTCAAAAGCGTTGTCTTGCCGCAGCCCGATGGCCCAAGCACAGACATCAGCTCGCCTTCTTTGATATTCAGCGATACGTCTTTCAACGCCTGAACCGATGTTCCGTTCGGCAAGTCAAATCGCATTGAGATATTTTCGATTAATAGCCCTGTCACGCTAACGTCCCCTTTGCTGTCCCTAATAGGAAAACGGCGCGCCGGATGGCGCGCCGTTTAATAAGGTTTACATCGCGGATGCGGCCTGTAGCGCTGCCGTATTCACCGTTGCGTCATAAGAGTCGAGGGCTGAATCGATTGAACCTGCACCTACAAAGACGTCTGCAACGCCTTTCATAAAGATCTGGCTACCGCCACCGAGCCATTTATCGCTCAGCTGGTCTTCGACGCTTGGGAACGTGAAAGTCGCGATCGTCGCGCGGGTGTCTTCCAGTTCCATACCAGCGTCCTTAGCGATAACTGGAAGCATTTCTTCAACGCCTTCGCCAGAATTCCAGCGCTCATTCATCTCTGCAGTGACAGCGAGGAACTTCGCAAGCAGTTCACCTTCTTCCGCTACAAAGTTCGCTGGTGCGGTTGTTACGTCAAACACCAGAATGCCGAGTTCTTCCTTTTCGGCACCTGTCAGCAGTACGTTGCCGTTTTCTTTCATTCGACGCAGTGCGCCACCCCAACCGCAGGCCATATCGATAGAACCTTGCGACAATGCAGCGGCACTTTCAGCAGGCGCCATGTCGACAACTTCCAACGACGCCACATCAACGCCAAAGTGGTTCATTTGAGACAAGAAGCCATAGTGCGCAGCAGTACCAAGAGGTACAGCAACTTTCTTACCGGCAAGCTCGGACGCGCTGGATGCGTCGATCTCAAGGCTCGAGGCCACAACACAATTGTCATTGTCAGAGTAGGATACGGCCACGTCAACGATCTGAATGTCCTGACCAGCAGATGCCGCAACTACGAAGGGCGGAACGCCCTGGCTGACAGAGATATCCACGTCGCCCGAAGCCATCGCCGCGCTCATTGCGGTTCCCGTGTCAAACGCAACCCAGTTTATCTTGACGCCCATCGCTTCATCATAAAGGCCATTCACTTTCGCAAACTGAAATGGCATCGGCCATTCCAGGAAGTAGGCGACAGTAATTTCTTCGGCAGCATATGCTGCCTGAGCACCCGTCAACATAGCTACACCAGCAACTGCACTCATAAATTTGGTTTTAAGTTTCATTCTTTTCTCCCGGTTATTTTACCGCTTCAGCGGCTTGATTTTATCAATTTGGAACAGCAAAACTTTTTTGTTTTGTCTTGATTTTGACCAAAGCATTACACAGCGAACCACAGAACCCGATTCCAAAATAGCCCCGAAATTCAATTGCGATTCTCTTGCTCCTTCCATTCTGAGACGTTTCAGCCAAGCCTTTCACAGAAATTTTACAGGTAAAAATTCCGCTCTAAGTTCAAGCAATTTCAAAATTTTTAAGTTTTTTTGTTCGCGACCTCCACTCAGGAAACCGCTCTCGCGTCTCCTGCTATTGAACATGAATAATGCCTCATCGTAAAGTCCAGTATCTCCAGTTTACATTGCGCGATAAGACCAGTTAAAGAACACCACATGGCAATATCTGAAGAAACATTTTTCCTCGAGAACCGATTCGAGGGCACTCTCCAAAGCCAGATTCAACAAATGGTGGCAGAGGGAATTCTGTCTGGACGCTTTCGACCCGGCGAAAAAATGCCCTCTTCGCGGAAGCTGGCCAAACATCTCGGTGTGTCGCGGCTGACTGTGACGCTTGCCTATAACGAGCTCATATCTGACGACTACCTGACGTCGCATGGCCGCTCTGGTTACTTCATATCCCAAAGTGCACCTCCACCACCGGAGTTTTCAGCTGGTCGTTCCCGAGACAGCGTTGACTGGTCGCGCGCAATTGGACGGCGGTTTTCCGGCGCTCGATTGGTTGAAAAACCTGTTGACTGGGAGGCATTCCCTTATCCGTTTGTCTATGGGCAAGCGGACCCAACGCTGTTTGATCAGCAAAACTGGCGCCTTTGTGCGCTTCAGGCACTCGGCCGCAAGGACTTTTCAAGCCTGACGGCGGACTATGCCGAAAGGGATGACCCGAAGCTGGTTGAGTTTATCGCGCGTCACACGCTCCCGCGGCGCGGAATATTAGCACGCCCAGAAGAAATCCTGATCACTATAGGGGCGCAAAACGCCCTCTGGCTTGCTGCACAGATACTCCTGACGCAACGACGTACCGCAGCTTATGAAAACCCCTGCTATCCGGGTTTGCGGGAAATTTTAACTCAGGCGCGGTGTCATCTGGCCCCTATCCCAGTTGACGATGATGGTCTTCCACCCGACCTGCTGCCAGACGAAACGGACGTCGTCTTTACGACTCCAAGCCATCAATGCCCGACCTCGACAACAATGTCGCTTAAGCGCAGGCAGACATTGCTGGAACGCGCACGTGAACGGGATTTTCTGGTCGTTGAAGACGACTATGAGTTTGAAATGTCGTTCCTGACCAAAGCATCACCCGCGCTTAAGTCTCTGGATGAAGATGGTCGCGTTATCTATGTAGGCTCTTTTTCCAAATCCCTGTTTCCGGGTTTGCGGTTGGGGTATCTGGTCGGGTCTGCACCGTTTATACAGGAAGCCCGCGCGCTCCGGTCCTCGGTCCTGCGCCATATACCCGGTCACACGCAGCGTACCACCGCCTATTTTCTCTCGCATGGGCACTATGATGCCCTCGTGCGCCGTATTCGAAATGCGCTTCACGAACGGCGCGAATTGATGGACCAGGAAATCCGCAAGCATGGCCTTTCCATTGCTGGGCGTGCCAGCTTTGGCGGGTCTTCGTTCTGGATGTCGACCGGGCCTGGCGTTGACGTCGACGATCTGACAACCCGCCTCAAGGCACGGGGCGTCTTAATTGAACCCGGAACACCGTTTTTTGAAACGGCCGATGAAGGACGAGAATACTTTCGTCTTGCCTATTCTTCGATACCGCTTGCTAAGATTCCCAAGGGCATCGCCATTCTTGCTGAAGAAATGGGCCGCTAAGGAAGCCCGCAAAGACTGTACAAGACCGAGTGCTGCAATTTCAACGTTGACACAAACTTCCGATAATGAAACTTAAAGTCTCAATAATAGAAATGCTGGCTATAGATTGCACCCAAAACTGGACCTACATGAAGGCAAAGCTAAGCAGTAGCCTACGCGCTGAAATCATATAAATTGGCCCAGTCCGCCACGTCGAGGAGACACCGCATGAAAATGACAACTGAAGAAGCCTTTGTAAAAACCCTCCAGATGCATGGGATCGAACATGCCTTCGGTATCATCGGCTCTGCAATGATGCCGATTTCCGATATCTTTGGCAAAGCCGGTATCACCTTCTGGGATTGTGCACATGAAGGCTCCGGCGGCATGATGGCGGACGGTTACACCCGTGCCACGGGCAAGATGTCGATGATGATCGCCCAGAACGGACCGGGCATCACCAACTTTGTGACCGCGGTAAAAACCGCTTACTGGAACCACACCCCCGTACTGCTCGTGACACCACAAGCCGCGAACAAGACCATGGGTCAAGGTGGCTTTCAGGAAGTCGAGCAAATGGCCGCGTTCGAAGACATGGTATGCTATCAGGAAGAGGTCCGCGACCCTACCCGTATGGCCGAGGTTTTGAACCGCGTGATCCTGAACGCAAAACGCTACAGCGGTCCGGCGCAGATCAACGTACCGCGCGATTACTTCACGCAAGTTGTTGACATCGAACTGCCCCAGATCGTCGAATTCGAGACCCCGGGTGGCGGTGACGAAGCATTGAATCAGGCTGCTAAATTGTTGTCAAACGCCAAGTTCCCTGTAATCCTGAACGGCGCCGGCGTTATTCTTGCCGACGCAATTCCGGCGTCCGCCGCTCTGGCTGAACGACTGGATGCACCCGTCTGTTGTGGCTACCAACACAATGATGCCTTCCCGGGCTCTCATCCGTTGCACGCAGGTCCTCTTGGCTACAATGGCTCAAAGGCGGGCATGCAGTTGATCAATCAGGCCGATGTTGTCTTGTGCCTTGGCACACGCCTCAATCCATTCTCAACGCTGCCGGGCTACGGGATCGACTACTGGCCCACAAACGCAAAAATCATTCAGGTTGACGTCAAGCCAGAGCGTATCGGATTGACCAAGCCAGTTGCCGTTGGCATCGTGGGCGACGCCAAAAAGGTCGCTACAACTCTGCTGGGCAAATTGTCAGATACCGCAGGTGATGCAGGGCGTGACGCGCGTAAAGCGAAAATTGCCACAACCAAATCGGCTTGGGCACAGGAACTCAGCTCGATGGATCACGAGCAGGACGATCCTGGCACCACATGGAACGAGCGCGCACGTGCAGCCAAGCCCGACTGGCTCAGCCCACGGCGCGCATGGCGGGCGATTCAGGCCGCGCTTCCAAAAGACGCGATCATATCTTCAGATATCGGCAACAATTGCGCTATCGGTAACGCCTACCCGTCGTTTGAAGAAGGCCGTAAATACCTCGCACCAGGTCTATTTGGCCCATGCGGCTATGGCCTGCCGGCGGTTGTTGGTGCGAAAATCGGCTGCCCCGATGTTCCGGTTGTCGGCTTCTCCGGTGACGGTGCTTTCGGCATCGCAGTAACCGAACTGACCGCGATCGGCCGCAAAGAATGGCCCGCCGTGACCCAAATCGTGTTCCGCAACTACCAGTGGGGTGCCGAAAAACGGAACTCGACACTGTGGTTTGATGATAACTTTGTCGGAACCGAACTGGACACTCAAGTGTCTTATGCTGGTATCGCGAAGGCCTGCGGCCTGAAAGGTGTTGTCGCGCGTACGATGGACGAACTGACCGATGCTCTGGACCAAGCGATCAAGGATCAGAAAAACGGTATCACCACACTGATCGAAGCCATGATCAATCAGGAACTGGGCGAACCGTTCCGTCGCGACGCAATGAAAAACCCGGTTGAAGTTGCCGGAATCAGCGCAGACGATATGCGTCCGCAGTCCTAATTGTACCAAAAACCTCCTTATCGGCCCCCGGAACTTGGTTTTCGGGGGCCGGTGTCCCTGCGGCATCGCCGCCTGACCGTGAAATTTACCGATGACCTCGCCATTCCTCACTTCGCGCGAACCGACCTGCCCAGCAGATCTGATAGAGCGTGCCGCCGCCTTACCCTCTCCGCGTGTCGTGATTGCCCGCGCCGGATCCCCATTGCCAATGCAAGCCGCGTTTGAGGCGACCAAGGCGGGTCTTATGACCCCGATTTTCACGGGTGAAGCCGCCGATATTTCGCGCGAAGCCGCCGCATTGAACTGGGATATTTCCCAATACCAACTGATCAAAACAAAAGGCGAGGACGAAGCAGGCCAAGCTGCTGCCGCACTATGTGGCAATGGACAAGCTGATGTCTTGATGAAAGGCCAGCTTCACACTGACGTTTTCATGAAATCGGCCCTCAACCGCGATGCCGGTCTGCGTACAGGCCGACGCCTTGTTCACATTTTCCATGTCACGCATCCAGATGGTGGACGCCCGCTTTTGATTTCTGACGCTGCGGTCAACGTGGCGCCAAACCTTGAAACCCGGCAAGATGCAATCCGCGCGGTTACAATCCTGCTTCAGCAACTTGGCACCCCGCGTCCAAAAATCGCAATCCTCTCGGCAACTGAATCCCCGATCCCTTCGGTCCCGAGTGCCGTAGAAGGCCGCGAACTTGCCGATTGGGCGGCGCAAAACGTGCCAGATGCCGATGTGTCAGGCCCCTTGGCGCTTGATTTGATCCTGTCACCAGACTCCGTCGCTGTAAAAGGGCTGACCGATGATCCTGTCGCAGGTCAGGCCGACGCTGTCATTGTGCCGGACATTGTTTCAGGAAACACGCTGTTCAAGGCACTTGTGTATCTGTCTGGTGGATGCGCCGCCGGTCTGGTGCTTGGCGCTAAGGTGCCGCTGCTGTTGACCAGCCGTGCTGATCCGCCCGCTGCGCGCCTTGCATCCGTTGCGCTTGCCGCAATCCATTGCGCCGGGGCGAACCCCGAATGAATGCTTTGGTCGAAATCACTGGGCTGCCAATGCTGCATCTTGTCCTTTTGGGCCTGATCACATTTGTCGCGGGTGTTGTACGTGGCTTTTCAGGGTTCGCTTTGTCTGCCGTGGTGATGGCGACGGCACTGTTTATACTACCGCCGGTCAAGCTCATCCCGATCCTTTGGTTTCTCGAGCTTTCGGCAAATATTCTTATGGTTCGAAACGGGATTAAAGAAGCAAATATGTCTGTGGTCATGGGGCTCGTCATAGGGTCTGTCCTTGGTTACCCAATCGGCCTTTCGCTGACTCACAGCCTGCCGGTTGAAACATCAAAACTGGTTGCGCTATGCATCGTTCTTACGCTCGCCTTCACGCAAATATTGCGCGTTCGCCTGGCCTTCCTTGCAACATTGCCCGGTCTCTATGGTGCTGGCCTGATTTCGGGTGTCGTCAGTGGCCTTGCCTCTGTCGGGGGAATGGTCGTCGCGCTTTATGTTCTGGCAAGCCCTGCACCCGCGCGCGAAATGCGGGCCTCTTTGGTGATGTACCTGACCGTCTCGCTGATCAGCAGCCTCGTTTTTCTTATCTCTTACGGCATGATGGACCGCGCGACCATTTCGCTTGGTCTTTTATTCAGTCTTCCAACCATGCTGGGAGTCGCTGTTGGAAAACAGATGTTTTCACCCAGACTTGAACCCTATTACCGCCCCTTTTGCCTAAGCCTGTTGATGGTATTAGCAGGAACGGGAATCCTAAGATTGGCGACCTAAAAGAACATGCGTTTCGTAAAGTCCAAAACAACCAGAATAAGTGTCGCGCAAACGACAGAATTCAGCTTAAGTGTTGCAAACATTTACACAGCAGGGAAGCCATATGTCCTTTGATCAGCCAGCCCTGGAGACCTCCCCAAAGGTTTCTGACGAAATCCGCAAAACGACATGCTACATGTGCGCCTGTCGCTGTGGGATCAATGTGCATCTTAAGGACGGCAAGGTCGCCTATATCGAAGGCAATCGTGATCACCCTGTGAACAAGGGCGTGCTTTGTGCCAAAGGGTCTGCGGGCATTATGCAGTTCAACGCACCGTCGCGTCTGCGTGCACCTCTAAAGCGGGTTGGCCCGCGTGGTTCTGGCGAATTCGAAGAAATCAGCTGGGAAGAGGCGCTGAGCCTCGCGACAAGCTGGCTGGAGCCCATTCGTCATGAAGCCCCGGAAAAGCTCGCCTTTTTCACCGGGCGCGATCAGTCGCAATCTTTCACATCCTTCTGGGCGCAGGGTTTTGGCACGCCAAATTATGCAGCACATGGTGGGTTCTGCTCGGTCAATATGGCCGCTGCCGGTATCTACACAATGGGTGGTGCGTTTTGGGAGTTCGGTCAACCTGACTGGGACCATACAAAGCTGTTCATGCTTTTCGGTGTTGCCGAAGACCATGATTCAAACCCGATCAAAATGGGCCTTGGCAAAATCAAGGCCAATGGTGCCAAAGTTATCGGCGTGAACCCCATTCGGTCCGGCTATAACGCGATAGCGGATGAGTGGGTCGGCATCACACCCGGTACCGATGGTCTGTTCATCCTGTCGCTCATTCACGAGCTGATGAAAGCGGGTAAGATCGACCTCGACTACCTGTCGCGCTACACGAATGCCCCGGTTCTGATCGATGCAGAAACCGGTCTTTTGATGCGGGATAAGAATGGCAAGCAACTTGTCGTTGACCGCAAAACCGGCAAACTGGCGCCCTTTGACAAGCGCGGCGTTCGCCCGGACCTTGCAGCCACGCACGAAGGCAACCGCACGGTTTTCCAACTGATGGCCGAGCGTTATCTGGACGAACAATACGCACCAGAAGCCGTTGCCGAACGTTGCGGCATCCCTGCCGGGCGCATTCGCAAGATCGCGGCTGAAATTGCCCGCGTCGCCTTTGACGAGGCCATTGTGCTTGAGCGGCCGTGGACAGATTTTCGCGGTGAGAAACACGCTCAGATGACGGGCCGGCCGGTCTCTTTCCACTCCATGCGGGGGGTGTCAGCGCATTCTAACGGGTTCCAGACCTGTCGCGCGCTGCACGTGCTGCAAATCATCCTTGGCACGGTCGAGGTGCCCGGCGGCTTCCGGTTCAAACCGCCCTATCCAAAACCGATGGAGGCGCATCCGACTCCGCATTGCCATTCAAAACCAGATTGCCCACTTGACGGGCCGCACCTTGGTTTTGTTCGTGGGCCTGAGGATCTTGCCTTTAAAGACGACGGCACACCGGCGCGCATTGACAAGGCGTTCACCTGGGAAAACCCGATGAGCGCCCATGGCCTGATGCATATGGTAATCTCAAACGCCCATGCGGGGGACCCCTACAAGATTGACACGCTGTTCATGTATATGGCGAATATGTCTTGGAATTCATCGATGAACACCGGTGGTGTCATGCAGATGCTGACGGACACGGATGACAACGGCGACTACGTTATTCCGCACATCATCTACTCTGACGCCTACAGTTCAGAAATGGTGGCCTATGCTGACCTGATCCTGCCGGACACCACCTATCTTGAACGGCATGATTGTATTTCGCTGCTCGACCGCCCAATCTGCGAGGCGGACGGTGCAGCAGATGCGATCCGCTGGCCGGTGATAGAACCTGACCGCGATGTGCGCGGGTTTCAGTCAGTTCTGGTTGACCTTGCAAACCGCATGAAACTTCCCGGCTTTGTAAACGAAGATGGGTCTGCCAAATACAAAGATTACGCCGATTATATCGTAAACCATGAACGCCGCCCGGGCATTGGCCCGCTTGCAGGTTTCCGCGGGGACGGGTCTGAGTCAGGCCGGGGTGCCGTAAACCCCGATCAGCTTGATCGCTACATTGAAAACGGTGGCTTTTTTGTCGAGCATATCCCAACAGAGGCAAGTTACTACAAACCGTGGAACAAAGCCTATCAGGACTGGGCGGTTGGTATGGGTATCTATGATGCGCCCCAGCCTTACCTGTTCCAGCTTTATGTCGAGCCGATGCGCAAGTTCCAGCGCGCCGCCGAAGGGCATGGCGAGCGCCAGCCGCCAGAGCATCTGCGCAAACGCATCATCGACACGATGGACCCGCTGCCAATCTGGTATGCACCGTTTGAAGACAGCAATGTTGATACGGAAAAGTTCCCGATCCACGCGCTGACCCAGCGCCCGATGGCGATGTATCATTCGTGGGGAACGCAGAATGCCTGGCTGCGTCAGATTCACGGTGTGAACCCGCTTTATGTACCAACAAAGATTTGGGAAGAGCATGGCTTTGCCGATGGTGACTGGGCGCGTGTCACCTCGGCCCATGGTGAAATTACGGTTCCGGTCGCACTTATGGCTGCACTGAACGAAAAAACAATCTGGACGTGGAACGCGATTGGCAAGCGCAAAGGCACCTGGGCCCTGGATGAGAACGCACCAGAGGCCACCAAAGGCTTCCTGCTCAACCATTTGATTCACGAGCTTCAACCCCCCAAAGGCGATGGAATGCGCTGGTCAAATTCCGATCCGATCACAGGTCAGGCCGCTTGGTTTGATCTCAGGGTGAAGATTGAAAAGGCCATTGCCCCAAGTGAATCACAGCCCGTCTTCGACCCGATCAAATCACCGGTCGGGAAAGGTGCAAAAAATCTGACGTGGAAGGTGGGGAAATGAGTTTGAATTCTTACAAGTTCCACCGCTCAGCACCTTTAAAGTTTTACAAAACCCCCGGTTTCAAAACTTTGAAAACTTTAAATTCGGAGGGTCGTCATGACTGATCTGCCGACCCACACCGAAAAGAAGCTTGGCCTTGTCATCGACCTTGATACCTGTGTCGGCTGCCATGCCTGTGTTATTTCCTGCAAGGGCTGGAACACGGAAAACTACGGTGCGCCGCTGTCTGATATGGATGCCTACGGTGCCGAGCCTGTGGGAACCTTCCTGAACCGGGTTCATTCCTACGAAGTTCAGCCAGAGCAAGGGTTTGCGCAAACTGTGCATTTCCCGAAATCCTGTCTGCATTGCGAAGATGCGCCCTGCGTCACGGTCTGCCCCACCGGGGCGAGCTACAAGCGTGTGGAAGATGGTATCGTACTGGTAAACGAAAGCGATTGTATTGGCTGTGGTTTATGCGCCTGGGCCTGCCCCTACGGCGCGCGCGAACTGGACCAGGCGGAAGGGGTGATGAAAAAATGCACCCTTTGCGTGGATCGCATATATAACAATAACTTACCCGAAGAAGACCGGGTTCCCGCGTGCGTCAGAACCTGCCCTTCGGCCGCGAGACACTTTGGCGATCTGGGTGATCCTGACAGCGAGGTCAGCCAGTTGGTTGAAGCCCGTGGCGGCATGGACCTGATGCCCGAACAGGGGACCAAGCCCGTCAACAAGTACCTGCCACCCCGCCCAAAGGATACATGGGAAGAGGTCGACATCCTCGCACCTCTCCTCACCCCCGTTGCAGCAGAGCCCAAGGGTTTCCTTGGTTGGCTCGATAAAGCGCTGGAGAAACTCTGATGCATCCCGCTCCCTCCGTTATTCTGTTCACCGTTCTTTCCGGCCTTGGCTTTGGTCTGCTTACCTTTTTGGGCCTTGGCGTCCCTGACATAAGCGGTTGGGTGGCTTTTGTTTTCTTCCTGATCGCCTTTGCCTTGGCGGTCGGGGGCTTGCTTGCGTCCACATTCCACCTTGGCAACCCACAACGCGCGATGAAGGCCTTTACGCAGTGGCGTACAAGCTGGCTTTCGCGCGAAGGGTGGCTCGCGGTTGGTGCGCTTGTTGTTATGGGAGTTTACGCTTTTTGTGTGATCTTTCTGGGTACAACAATCGAATGGCTCGGCTGGGTTGGTGCCGCGCTTTCTGTTGCAACTGTCTATGCGACGTCTATGATTTATGGACAATTGAAAACCATTCCACGGTGGAACAACCCTTTGACATCACTATATTTTCTGTCGACCTCAATTGCAGGTGGCGCGCTTCTTGCCGGGCAAGCCAGACTTGCTGCTTTGTTACTGGCGCTTGTCGGGGCAGTGCAGATCATCACCTGGATCAAGGGGGACACACGCTTTGGCGAACGTGGCCATAGCATCGAAACCGCGACCGGCTTGGGGTCCATCGGCAAAGTCAGGCTATTTGAAGCCCCGCACAGCGGCCCAAACTACCTGCTGAAAGAGTTCGTGTTCGTTGTTGGCCGCAAACACGCGCTGAAACTGCGCATTATTGCATTGGTGTTCATGTCGATCTTACCTGTGCTCCTGCTGCTTCTGCCTGTCGGTCATGCCATTGCAGCGGTTGCTGTGCTGTCTCACCTGCTTGGCACATTGGTATCGCGTTGGCTGTTTTTTGCAGAAGCCGAACATGTGGTCGGCCTCTACTACGGTAAAAGATAGAGGCACACTACGCTTTGCGCCGCCCCAAAGACGTGGCGAAAAACGCAGCCGCTGCCGCCACGATGCTTGGACCGGCAGGGGTATCGAGCCACAATGACATTCCCAGCCCAGCAAGGGCTGACGCCGCACCAAAGACAATTGCCCCGATTGCCATATGTTCCGGCGTGCGGGCGAAACCGCGGGCCGCTGCAGCCGGGATAATAAGCATTGCTGCAATCAACAGCGCGCCGACAACCTTGATCGCGACAGCCACAACCAGTGCCAAGGCCAGCGTTAGAACAAGTTCTTCACGCCGCGGATTGATCCCAGAGGCCTGCGCCAAATCCCGGTTCAGCGTTGCCGTTAGCAATGCTGACCAACGCCAGTAAAGCAGGCCGGTCACGACCAGTGCACCACTCCAGATCACTAGTAGGTCCAGACGCGAAACCGCCAGTATATCGCCAAACAGATAAGCAGACAGATCCACGCGCACACCCTGGATGAAACTGATTGCGACCAGACCCAGCGCCAAAGCCGAATGCGCAAGCACCCCAAGTGCTGTGTCCATCGAATGGCCCTTGTGCGATAGCATATTGACGAGCAAAGCCATTCCAAGCGCAGCTACAAGCGTTCCCAGAAAAACAGAACTTGAAAACCCAAGCGCCATGGCCACGCCCAGAATTGCAGCATGCGATGTTGCATCGCCAAAATAGGCCATACGACGCCAGACAACAAAACTGCCAAGCGGACCCGCGGCTAATGCAACACCCACACCTGCAAGCGCTGCACGCACGAAAAAATCATCAAGCATTGGCGTGGTCCTCATGGGCATGGTCATGGTGATCGCAATCACCGTCATGCACATGGTCATGCGCATGCTGATACAGCGCGAGCGCACCTTGCGTTCCAAGCCCGAACAATGCGCGGTATTCTGGGGTTTCCGACACGACCGTGGGCGCCCCTTCACAACAAATGTGGCCGTTCAGACAGATGACCCTGTCAGACGCGCTCATAACAACGTGAAGGTCATGACTGACCAGCAAAACAGCACAACCCGTTTCATTGCGGACGTCTTCGATCAATCTGTAAAATGCAGCAACGCCGGGTTGGTCCAACCCCTGGGTAGGTTCATCCAAAATAAGAATATCCGGTTTCGCCAAAAGCGCGCGTGCAAGCAGTACCCGTTGAAACTGCCCACCTGAAAGATCAACCATCTGGCGTGTTTCAAACCCTTGAACACCAACGCGTTCAAGAGCGTGCGATTGTTCCGCATCAGATTTTTTGTGCGGCAACGACAAAAACCGCGAAACTGTGATTGGCATAGATGTATCAACCGAAAGCCGTTGGGGTACATATCCCACAGAAAGCCCCGGTTTTGGTGTTACCGTCCCTTTGCTGGGGGTCAAAACACCAAGCAATGTGCGCAGCAATGTAGATTTCCCAGAACCGTTTGGCCCGACAACCGTAACAATTTCACCTGACTCAATCGAAAAATTCACGTGGCTTAATACGGGTGCTGCGTCATAGCACACAGTCACATCCTTGGCGGAAATCAGGCTCATTCTGCTTTCTCCTGACAGGTGGGGCAAAGACCAACAGCTTCCAAATTCATCCGATCAACCTTGAATCCAAAAGATTGCGCCGCTTTCTCCACCGCAGTTTGAACGTCTGTTCCAGCTGTTTCAGCGACAGCAGCACAAGACTTGCAAATAAAGAACACCGGTTTATGCGCGTGATCGGGATGCATACAGGCGGTAAAGGCATTCAGGCGACGAATACGGTGTGCAAACCCATGTTCCACTAAAAATTCGAGCGCGCGGTATGCGACGGGTGGCTGCGCACCGAAACCATCTTCGGCCAGACGCTCAAGCACATCATAAGCTCCGAGGGCCTGGTGGGCCTCTAGCAATATCTCAAGCGCGCGACGGCGGACAGGCGTCAGACGTAAAGCTTTTTCCACAGCCAGATGGTCTGCGTGGGCCAACGCCGCCTTCGCGCAGACCGCATGATCGTGCGAACAAAACGCTAATGCTCCTGCTGGGTTTTCGGGCATTTTTTTGGATTCCAGACTTGTTATAGTATTACATGTTATATTATACACTTTTCCAGTAATCAACTAGGACAACGCAATGCGACTTCCGGCCGTAATCGGGTTTCTTACGCTTGCATCTTCTGCGGTGGCAGAGGTGCCTAATGTCGTCACTGACATAGCGCCTGTTCATTCGCTTGTGTCACAGGTGATGGGTAAACTTGGCGAACCAGTCTTGCTGCTTGATCAGGGTTCAGATCCGCACCATTTTCAGATGCGCCCTTCTCAGGCGCGCGCCCTGGCGAATGCAGACCTGATATTTTGGATAGGTGACGAACTGACACCCTGGCTGGACCGTGCGATCGAAGGCGGAGCATCACACGACCACGCCATTGCCCTTCTGGAAGCCCCGGCAACCCGGGTTCGGCAGTTTGATGAGGACCACAGCGAAGGGGCCGATCATGATCACCACGGACACGATCCACATGCATGGCTTGATACGCAAAATGCAGCGCTCTGGCTTGGCATAATTGCCCAGAAACTTTCTGCCGCTGATCCGGAAAATGCAGAAACCTATGCGGTCAACGCCGGTATCGCGCGGGCAGAAATAGACGATATCACGTCCTATCTCCACTCAACTCTGGCACTCGCGAAAGAGTTGCCGATCATCGTACTTCACGACGCCTATGGATACTTCGCCGATCAATTTGGTCTCACTGTTGTAGGTGCCGTTCGCGAAGGAGATGCCACCGCCCCCGGTGCTGCGCACTTGAATGCGTTGCAAACGTTGATTGACTCGGGTTCAGTTGCCTGTGTTTTCAGGGAGCCCCAACATAGCGCAGCGATGCTGGAAGCAATCGTAGCAGACAATCAGATACACATCGGAACGCTGGATCCCTCTGGAGCGATGATTGAACCCGGTCCCGGGTTTTACAATGCACTTATGACCGGACTCGCTGACGCGATTTCGCGCTGCGCAATTGAAGACTGAAAAGTTTATTTCCAGTCGAAAAACCCATTTGGCGCTGCAGATTTTAGGTATTTTCCCAAAGTTTTCCCTAGTGCCTTGGCGTCTTCGACCGGCGCACTGCTCACCTCTGCCAAGCGGTCGGCACCGTCAACACGCAGAATTTCACCGCGCAGGGTAATGATTCCACCGCCTATCTCGGCCAACCCTGCAATGGGTGTTTCACACGAACCGTCAAGCGCCGCCAAAAAGGCACGTTCAGCCAGCAACCGCTGGCCAGTGGCCTGATCGTGAATCGCCGAAAGCATTTCGGCGGCGCGGGTATCCTTAGCGCGGCGTTCAATACCTATAGCGCCCTGCGCGACGGCCGGTAGCATTTCTTCTGTTGCGATCGGGGTTGCCGGGACATCGGTCATACCAAGCCGTTTCAAACCAGCCATTGCCAGAAAAGTAGCAACCGCAACGTTTTCTTCCAGTTTGCGCAACCGGGTCTGCACATTTCCGCGAAATTCCACAACATTCAGGTCGGGACGTGCATTCAGCAACTGCGCACGCCGACGCAGACTAGACGTTCCAACCGTTGCGCCAGTTTCCAGATCAACCAGACTGCTGCCATGCGGTGAGATAAACGCATCCCGAACATCTTCACGCGGCAGATACGTATCCAGCAAGAGCCCCTTCGGCTGCGCGACAGGCATGTCCTTCATCGAATGAACAGCTATGTCGATCGCGCCTGACAGCAAGTCTTCCTCGATCTCTTTGGTGAACAGCCCTTTGCCGCCAACTTCTTTCAGCGGCCGGTCCTGAATTCTGTCTCCGGTTGTCTTGATGACAACAATTTCAAATGCCACTTCTTCAAGGGCGAAAGCCTCTGCAAGACGTGCACGGGTTTCCCATGCCTGCGCCAATGCCAGGGGCGAGCCACGCGTGCCAATTTTCAGCGGTTCAGTCGGGGTGGGTAAAATTAAAGCCATGACACCATCTAATCGCGTCAAAAGCGCGTGACAATACGGCTTGGACTTGACATCACACCGCCAGAACGACACCCAAGCCCCAGACACAGCTAAAGACGTATGATTTGGGGTAAGACTAATGGCGGAAAATAAGACGATACTGCGTGCACTTGCAGGCGAAACCCAACCGGTTCCACCCGTGTGGATGATGCGGCAAGCAGGGCGCTATCTGCCGGAATACCGCGCAACACGCGCCAAGGCCGGTGACTTCTTATCCCTTTGTTATAACCCTGAACTGGCTGCAGAGGTCACTTTGCAACCGATCCGCCGTTATGGTTTTGACGCTGCAATTTTGTTTGCGGATATTCTTTTGGTACCGCAGGCGCTTGGCGCAGACCTTTGGTTTGTCACAGGCGAGGGACCGCGCTTGTCCACCATCACAACACCAGTTGAAATGAACGCGCTGAAACCCGCCGATGCAATTCATGATCATCTGGCCCCAATCTATGAAACTGTCCGTATTCTCAAGTCAGAGCTGCCAAAAGAAACCACTTTAATGGGATTCGCTGGCGCACCCTGGACCGTTGCAACCTATATGATCGCCGGGCGTGGCACCCCTGATCAGGACCCCGCACACACACTTATGGCTGAGGATGTGGCAACATTCGAGGCCCTGCTTGAGCGGATCACAGAAGCGACGGTCGAATACCTTTCGATGCAAATTCAGGCTGGCGCAGAAGTTGTGAAGCTGTTCGACAGCTGGGCTGGTTCGTTAAAAGGCGACGCTTTCGACAAATACGCGCTCGCGCCCGCGCACCGCATCATTTCAGAGCTAAAGTCAAAACACCCCGATACGCCAATTATTGCTTTTCCGCGCGAGGCAGGTGAGCGGTATATTGGTTTTGCCAAGGCAACGGGTGCAGACTGTGTCGCACTCGACAATTCTGTCAGCCCGGAATGGGCCGCTGAAAATGTTCAGACCGATGGCTGCGTACAGGGGAATCTTGCTTCACGGCATATGGTGACCGGCGGCCAGGATTTGATTAATGAAACCAAACGCATCGTCGCTGCCTTTAAAAATGGACCGCATATTTTCAATCTGGGACACGGGATCACACCAGACGCTGACCCCGACAATGTGCATCTGATGTTAGAAGCTATCCGAGGGTAGCTCACAGGCCTATTTTACGGTCATACAGGCACAGTCTGCGTCATTCGCAATCCTTTGTGATGTACTGCCTAGCAATAACCTAGATAATCCTCCCAAACCGCGTCTTCCGGTAACGATCAAATCTGCGCCAACGCGTTCTGCAACATCAAGAACGTGATGGGCCGGATTCGCATTGCCAATCTCAATACTGACGGGCCTGCATCCATTTTCGGCTGCACGCGCTTCTGCCGCTTTGATCACTTCGCGGCCTGCGGCTTCAATCTCTTCCTGTGTGGGTTCTTTCACATAGACGCCAGCCCCAATCGCGATCGCGGTTGTGTCAACTTCGGGCGTATGGGCCAAATGCAGGTTTGAACTAAATTTCTTTGCGATTTCACACGCGATATCCAGCGCGTTATTCGCTTGATCAGATCCGTCCACAGCGACAACAATATGTTGAAACATTGCCTGTCCTTTCCATTCACTGCAGTGAAACATGGCAGGTCCGGAATGTCACGCCATGACCTGCATCAATGGAAATTGCCGCGTTCTCAGCAAAGATTCCGGTTTGCTACCGGTCGATCATACCCACTTTGCAAGCGGAGGCAGGCTCATCAAAACGGCATTTGCGTCATGTCCGGTTTCAAGGCCAAACTTGGTGCCGCGATCATAAACCAGATTGTACTCTGCATAGAGCCCTCTGTGGATAAGCTGCTTATCTTTGTCGGCTTCGTTCCATGGCGTGTTTCTACGCGCTTCAACGAGAGGAACAAACGCCGGTAGGAACGCACGGCCCACATCCTGGATAAACGCAAAATCAGCATCCCAGTCGCCAGTGTTGTGGTCATCTAGGAAAATACCGCCAACGCCGCGTGCCCTGCCCCTGTGCGGAACATAAAAATATTCATCCGCCCATTCCTTAAAGCGCGGGTAGTAGGACGCATTGTGGCGGTCACAATGCGCCTTTTGAACCGCATGAAAGGCCTGCGTGTCTTCAGGGTACTCGATGCATGGGTTAAGGTCAGACCCGCCCCCGAACCACCATGCATGAGGCGTCCAGAACATGCGCGTATTCATGTGAACAGCAGGGCAATGCGGGTTTTGCATATGCGCGACCAAAGAAATGCCCGACGCCCAGAAACGTGGATCATCAGCCATGCCTTCTAGCCCTTTGCGGGCCGCCATAGCGGCCTGCGCGCGCTCTCCCAAAGTGCCGTAAACAGTTGAAACATTTACACCAATTTTCTCAAAAACACGACCGCCACGCATAACACTCATCAACCCACCACCAGCGTCGGACCCATCAGCGGAAGCGCGTTTTGTTTCGCTTACGTCGAACCGCCCGGTGGGCTGGTCTGAAAATGGACCAGCGGTCTGGCTGTCTTCCAAAGTCTCAAAACGCGCAACAATCTGGTCGCGTAGCTCCCGAAACCAAGCGGCGGCGCGGGCTTTTTGATTGTCCATTGTCGCGTTCATCAATAGTCTCCTTTGGTTTAAATCCCCATTAACCCTAAACCATGTAACGTTCCAGTGCTTGTACCCGACTCGGTGTCGTAATTGGCAAACAGAACCAATATATATATTATGTATTCCGTAGTTTAATGAGGTGCGCCATGTTTCGTTTTCTCCTTCCCATCGTGCTATTGCTAGCTGCGTGCGAAACGCCACGACAGCAATGCATCAGTACTGTCAGCAAGGACCTGCGTGTCATAGACAGGCTTATCACAACAACAGAAGGAAATATTGAACGTGGCTACGCGATCAGCCGGACAAGAGAACCCGATTTTCGGATTCAACTTTGCGGCAGCCCTCACGACAACTTCCTGTTCTGTAATTCACATTCAACACGGTTGGTGAGCAGGCCCGTAGCAATCGACTTGGAAGAAGAAACACGCATTCTTGCCTCTCTGAAAAAGCGACGTGCAGAAATGACCCAAAAAGTACAGTTGCAGATCGCATCCTGTGCGGCGCATTACCCGGAAGGGTGAAACTGACTTGTCATTAATGCGCAGGCGCCCCGACTGGGTCCAGCAAAGTCCTGCCGCCATCAACTGTTAGAATTTGGCCGGTGGCAAAACTGGAACTGTCAGAGGCCAGAAACTGAACTGCCTCTGCAACTTCGCTGGCAGGGGCAATGCGTCCCATCGGCGTATGATCCAGAATTTCCTGACGGTATCCTTCGTGTTCTTTCAGTTCCGCCTGAAGACTGGCGCTCATAACGCTGCCAAAAGCGACAGCATTCACACGAATGCGGTTTGGCGCCAGCGCAACTGCGAGCGAACGCGTCATCTGATCAAGCGCGGCAGCACTGATAGAATAGGCCAGCAAGTCAGGATGTGTGCGTCTTGCCGCGATGGACGATAAGTTCACAATAGATCCTATTTGCCCCTCTGTCTGACCATCGTTTTCTGCCTGTGCAATCATGCGACGCGCAACAGATTGGCTAAGTCTGAGGCTGGTTAATAAATTCTGCCGCAGCAATTTCTCAACGGCATCGTCATCCGGATTCAAAGGGTCAGAAGTCACTATCTGACGGCTCGCGTTCACCAGAATATCCACCCGCTCAAATGCGTCTATCGTTGCCGACAGAAGGTTAGCTATGGTCAGTTTCTCACGCAGATCGCCCGCAAAGTAACGTACGTTTCCCTCTTCCGAGGCACTGCCAAGCTCTTCAATCAGTTTGGCTTCGTCTATATCAGCAAACATAACGTTTGCGCCTTGTCCGGCGAAATGACGGCCCGTGGCCAGACCGACACCGTTCGCAGCACCAGTGATGATCGCAGTTTTACCTGAAATGGAAAATGACATGAGCAGCCCGAACTGTTGATTCTCTAAGGAGCGTATTAAATTTCAGCCACTTGCGCGAGAGCCGCGCTTTGCATGGCTTGCTTTGAGCACTTTAAAGCTCTTGTCGCCACCGATTTCTTCGACACGTTGAAAGACATCAGACAGCGTGTTTTCGTAAGGCAGGTGCCGGTTTGCGACGAGCCACAACTGCCCAGCGGGCGACAACATACGTGCCGCGGCGGCGATGAACGCGCGTCCAAGTGCCGGGTTCGCTGCGCGGCTGGTATGAAACGGCGGGTTTGTGATGATGGTATCAAATGGCACGTCAGGCTTGAAACGGGTAGCATCCGCCCAGTGAAAAAGAGCGCGTGGATCGGTGACATTGATCCGCGCGCAATTGATTGCGGCGTGTTCCGCTTCGATCAAATGAATTTCTTCAACGCCGTCACGGTCCAGAATATTTGCAGACAAATATCCCCAGCCTGCCCCCAAATCCGCAACACGCCGACCTAGTTTCTGCGGCAACGTCGCGATTAGTGCCTGCGAACCGCGGTCAATCTTGTCTGAAGAAAATACGCCCGGGGCAGTTGTGTAGCCATCGGGACCAATAGTTTCTCCAGCAATCCAGTCGTCAAAACAGTCGGACGAGTTAAAGAAGAACAGTTTGCCATGTGCTTTTGAGAGGGCCGGGCTAACAGTGGTGCGTTTGCGGCATTCCTTGAACATACTATCGATACCATCGGTCTTTTGCCCATCAACAACAATCAAACCGTTTGGGGTAAGGCGCGCGGCTTCAGCAATCATTGCGCGGGCTTCTGCTTTGGCACGCGGAAGCATGATAATCGACAAGCCATAGTCGTTGCTCGCCTCGGCAAACGTTGCATAACCGCGCGATGCCCAGGCATCGTGATCGGGTTTGAATCCCTGAATTATATCGACACGCGTAATTGGTAGTGCAGAAAAATCATCTTCAGCTAGCGGGCTAAATACTGCAATCCGGCCTTCGGCGGGCAGAAGGAACGCACCAGTTTCAAGAGCAATGGAAATACGGGACTGTTTCATCGCAAGGGCGGCGCCCTATTCCTTTTCCATAGTGCACTGCAACGGATGCTGATGCTGGCGAGCAAAATCCATCACCTGCGTGACCTTGGTTTCCGCGATTTCATGGCTGAACACACCAACAACGGCCAAGCCCTTTTTATGCACTGTCAACATAATCTCAAACGCCTGTGCATGGTTGAGGCCGAAGAAGCGTTCAAGAATGTGAACCACGAATTCCATTGGCGTAAAATCGTCGTTCAGCAGCAAAACCTTATAGAGTGGCGGGCGCGCAGTTTTGCTACGCGTTTTGGTCACCGTGCCAGTCTCGCCATCACCGGTATCATCCTTGTCGGACATACGCGGGGGCAGTGCTGCCTTTATTTTCGTCAAAGGGAATTCCATTATAAGCCTCAGGCGAACTATATAGTCGCTTGGAACGGCGTGAAAAGGGGCGGTTTGGCTATGAGAGACCCTCAAAGGGTAAAAGTGACCACAATTGGCTTGGATGCAGACGATACGCTTTGGCATAACGAGCAATTCTTTCGCATCACGCAAGAGCGATTCGCAACCCTACTGGCTGATTTTGCTGAAAAAGATCATCTTGAGGAACGATTGCTGGCAGCGGAAAGACGCAATCTCGGCCACTACGGGTTTGGGGTGAAGGGGTTTGTTCTCTCGATGATCGAAACCGCGATCGAGGTCACCGAAGACCGCGTACCAGCACGCATTATCCGCGAATTGATCAGTGCGGGGCAGGATATGCTTTCACATCCGATCAACCTTTTGCCGCATGCACGTGAAACAGTGACCTCTCTGGCTGCTGACTTCAAGGTGCTCTTGATCACCAAGGGTGATCTTTTAGATCAGGAACGAAAGCTTGCTCAATCCGGGCTTGGGGATTTTTTTGACGGGGTTGAAATTGTCTCGCATAAAACACCGGAAACTTATTCCGAAATTTTCTCACGCCACGGTCAGGGTGCTGAAAATGCAATGATGGTTGGAAATTCCCTTAGGTCAGATGTGATACCTGCGCTTACAGCCGGGAGTTGGGGCATCTATATTCCGCACGAACTAACCTGGGCGCTCGAACACGCCGAAGCACCCGAAACACATCCCCGATATCGAAGTTTTCCGCACCTTGGAGATTTGCCTTATTTTTGTCGCAATAAGACATCTTGCGACTGATCCACCGGCATACGCAATATCTGCCAAATTTTGATGAAGACCAGACTTAAAGTATTTGAAATTGGGGTATTTTCTGATTCCATTCACTGTGCTATCGTCGCCGTAACAATAAAAAGCTGACCGAAAAATCGGCAGCACGAGGCAGAAAGAGGCAGGCGACGTGAAGACACGTCTAGGGCAGATTGCCCCTACAGGGCTATTCGTGACAGTGATGATCTGTTTGGTGGCGTTCGCGCCGATCAGGTCTTTTGCTGCACCTTATGCAGCAATGGTAATAGACGCGCGCACAGGCGAGGTGCTTCATTCCAGAAATGCAGATACCCGTTTGCACCCGGCGTCTCTGACAAAAATGATGACGCTTTACATTACGTTCGAAGCTATTCGAAATGGTGAAATATCGCTTGATACGCAGGTGCGTATTTCCAGAAATGCAGCGTCTGAACCGCCCTCAAAGCTGGGGCTTCAGTCCGGACAACGCATACGTTTACGCTATCTGATCCGCGCTGCAGCAGTGAAATCCGCAAATGATGCAGCTACTGCACTTGGCGAAGCCATTGAAGGTTCTGAAGCCGCATTTGCGCGACGGATGAACCGCACAGCCCGGGCGCTTGGAATGACCCGCTCTACATTCCGAAACGCCCATGGCCTGACCGAAGAGGGGCACCTCTCAACCGCGCGTGATATGACAATTCTGGGCCGGCATTTGTTCTACGACTATCCGGATTACTACAATCTGTTTTCCCGGCGCTCTACCGACGCTGGTGTTCGCGAAGTTTCCAATACAAACCGCCGTCTGCTAAGTGCCTATCGTGGTGCTGATGGAATTAAGACCGGATACACACGCGCAGCTGGTTTCAACCTTGTCGCCTCTGCTGAACGGGGTAGTGAACGCATTATCGCAACGGTTTTTGGTGGGCGTTCGTCTACAACGCGCAATGCGCGCGTGGCTGAACTGCTAGATATGGGCTTTCAACGCGCACCTAGTCGGGTCGCTGTAAATCGCCCAGCGCTTCCTGTGTACGATGACAATGCGACTGCCATTGCAAGCGGCACGTCAACCGGAACTGCCGCTGGTCGAACCATTCGTGTGGTCACTGCGGTGAACACGAGCTTGCGGCCAACCCCGCGGCCAACTCAGGCACCCCCCGCCGATATCCTTATCGCAATGCAAAGCGAAATCGAAAATGCAATTCAGGAAGTGCAGCAATCTTCCGGTACAACGCCTGCAGCGACGGCTGAAACCACACCCACTCCGGCACCCCGCCCGGCCGAGGCTGAAACTGAGGCAATAGCAATAGCCGCAGCAACGCAGGCTGCCGAAGAAGTTGGCGAAATCGTTTTGGCTGCAGTGGAACCTTCCAAAATCATAACGCCAGAACCCAAACCGGAAGCACAGGACCCTGTTATTGTAATGCGTGTGTCGACATCTGGCGGCGAGCATTGGGGAGTGAATGTCGGGCGCTATGGATCGCGTTATCAGGCAGAGCGTGTCTTGTTGCGTACAGCCCTCAATGAAATGACAACGCTTGATGGCGCTCTGCGTCGTGTCGTTCAGCGTGGCGGCGGGTTTGAAGCCAACTTTATGGGTATGACCGAAGAAGCCGCAGAATTGGCCTGTCGTCGCCTTCAGGCACGTGCGATAGAGTGCACACCCTTTGGTCCTTCTTCCTGAGCCCTTGCCCCCACGCAATCAAGCGGGCAAGTTAGCTGCAATCAGGAGAGATCAAGATGACAACTTTCGTTCTGCCGCTGGCCGACCCGCCCTCTGTTGCAATTGCAAAGAGTGAGAACCGCTTTCCAGTACGCCGTATCTTTTGCGTCGGCCGCAATTATGCAGAGCATGCGCGCGAAATGGGCAATGACCCGGATCGAGAGCCGCCCTTCTTTTTCACAAAACCGGCCGATTGCGTGGTTGATGACGGTGCCGTGTTACCTTTTCCAACACATACCAAAAACCTGCATCACGAAGCCGAGCTGGTTGTTGCAATAGGCATCGGAGGCGCAGGTATTTCACCTGACGAGGCACTCAACCATGTTTGGGGGTATGGTCCAGGCAATGACCTTACACGCCGCGACCTTCAGGCCGAAGCCAAGGCATCCCGGCGCCCGTGGGATATGGCAAAAGGTTTTGACCATTCTGCAGCCTGCGGAGCACTACATCCGGTTAGCGAAGTAGGCCATCCGAACCGCGCGCGTATCACGGCAACAGTGAATGACAACCTTCGTCAGGATGGCGACATAGCAGATATGATCTGGCCGGTTGCTGACGTTATCGCCTATCTTTCCGGCCTTGTCGTTCTCGCACCAGGGGATTTGATATTCACAGGTACGCCGGCTGGAGTTGGATCAATTAAACACGGCGAAAGCTGCCGAGTCGAGATTGATGGCCTTGGCTCTGTGAGCGTCAGTTTTCGCTAAAAAGACACGTCGGATCAGGGACGTGGCTCCTCCTCCCAGTCCGGGCTGAGAATCCTTTGGCTGTCCCCTTCCGGGTCATCATACTGATGTGATTTAAGGGCCCAGAAAAACGCAGCAAGCCCGAGCCCGCCCAGAAAGAGCGAAATCGGGATCAAGTAAACAAGCATTTCCATTGCGTCACCTCAGCCGCAGCGCGTTAAGGGACACGCTAATCGAAGACAGAGACATCGCCAAGGCCGCGGCCAGGGGCGTTGCAAATCCAAGCAGCGCGATAGGAACCGCTATCAAATTGTAAACGACTGCAATGCCAAAGTTTTCACGGATACGGCTAACCGATTTCTCGGCAATAACTGTCGCCTCCGCAAGCGGTGCAAGATCAACGCCCAAGAGCACGATGTCCGAAGCAACACGCGCCGCATCCAGCGCAGTTGCGGGCGAGATAGAGACATGCGCCGCAGCAAGTGCCGCTGTGTCATTCAGCCCATCGCCAACCATGAGAACACGCGCACCAGCACGGGTGACGGCCCCAATTGCGCTGGCCTTTTCTTCTGGCAAGGCTTCGGCGACCCAGTTTTCAATACCCAGCCGCTCTGCCATCGCCTGAACTGCCGCTGGAGTGTCGCCTGAGATGAGATGTACGGTTTTGCCTTGTGCCTTTAGCTCTGCAACCGCTTGTTCGGCGCCCGCTCGCAGCCTGTCGACGAAGGTAAAAGAAACGGGGCTTGCCTTGCCAACCGACAAATAGGTTGCTGTCATCTCTGATGCTTCTGCATCCACCCATGCAGCGCGTCCCAGTCGAACAGGCATTCCACAAAATCGCGCTTCAATTCCGTAGCCTGGCACTTCTTTCAGGTCCGTTACAGTGGCAGCTTTTACATTCGCTTCATTCAATGCATCAACCAAGGCCACGGCAAGCGGATGCGACGATCCCTCCGCCAAAGCAAGCGCAACTTCGAGGTCTTTTATGTCGTGGTCATTAAGGTTGGTAAGCTCTGGCCGACCTTCCGTTAAAGTACCGGTTTTATCAAAAACGACGGTATCAATCTCTGCCAGTCTTTCGAGCGCTGTCCCGTCCTTGATCAGCATCCCTTTTCGGAACAATTGGCCTGATGCGGCGGTTGTCACCGCTGGTACCGCAAGACCAAGGGCACATGGACAAGTTATGATCAAGACCGCAACCGCGATGTTTAACGCCAGTCGTACATCACCACCAGATATCCACAACCATCCAGCAAATGCGACAAAAGCCAGCAAATGGACACCGGGGGCGTAAATCTGCGCAGCGCGATCAGCCAAAGATGTGTAGCGGTTCTTTGAGCTTTCGGCCATCGCGACAAGATCCGCCATGACATGCAGCGAACTGTCCTCTCCGGCGGCTGTCACTTTAAGCGTTAGCGGTCCGGTCAGATTAACCTCCCCCGCACTTACGCTCTGCCCAATGCCCGCGAAGACCGGCAGTGTCTCGCCAGTTAGCAAAGAGCGGTCAATCTCGCTCGTCCCTTCAGTTACGATACCATCAACCGGCATTCTTCCGCCCGGTTTCACACGCACCAAGTCTCCGACGGCAAGTTCAGCAATAGCCACAACTTCTTCGGTTTCACCGGTCAGACGGGTTGCACGGGGTACTTCAAGCGCTGCCAGTTCTTCGGCAGCCGAACGCGCAACTGCGCGTGTCCGGTGGTCCAGATAGCGACCTGCAAGCAGAAAGAACGTCAAAGAAAGGGCCGCATCAAAATATGCGTGTTCACCCGATTGGGTGGTCTCAAAGAGCGACATTCCCGCGGCAAGCAAAATAGCGAGCGATATCGGGACATCCATATTAAGCCGTCTGACCGACAAAGCGCGCATCGCATTTTTGAAAAACGGCTGCGCAGAAAACGCAATTGTCGGTAACGCAATTGCGGCAGAAATCCAGTGAAACAGGTCGCGTGTTGCAGCTTCAGCGCCTGACCAAATCGCGACAGAGAGCAGCATCACATTCATAGCCGCAAAACCAGCCACGGCGAGTCGCATCAAAAGATCGCGCCCTGCCTTGTCGTTTTCTGTCGCAGAGAGAAGACCACGATCAAGCTCGTGCGCGGTGTATCCCACCCCATCAAGTGCTTTTATCAGGTCGCCTGCTTCCACATCCGGCGCAGCTTCAATACTTGCGCGCTTCAGCGTGAGGTTAACACGTGCAGACTTAACTCCGGGATGTGCAAGAAGCCCGCGCTCAACAGCTGAAATACAGCCGGAGCAGTGAATGGTGGGTAATGAAAGCAGAATACGGGCGTCACCGCTTTTGGACTGCTCCGCAAGCGCCTCTGCCGCCGGAGATGCAGCACACGCAGGACAGCCGGAAACTTGTGTAGGCACCGCCGTGTTCATCGCTAACCCCCGACGTATAGAACAATGCGGCGCTGAAACTTTGTGCCGTCCTCGGCAGTCGCGACCAAGCGAAGATTCCAGTTCCCCGGAGCAACATCAACAGGTGCGCGATACACACCGCTTTCGTAAGTGAATTCTGGGTTCATGTCGTCGCGTATATTTGTAGCACGACCAAGAATGGCCTGCAGTTCAGCGATACCGGCCGGGGCTCCAAGATCGTCTAAGATGGTAAGGACCAACTCATTTGCCTCAATTGTCGCTGATACGTCCCAGCCCAGTGCATCCTGTGCTGCGCGATCTGCGTCAAAGGTCTGACTTGCGACGTAGCTGTTGCCCACTTCTAAACCGGGAAACGTTCGAATGGCGCTGAAGGCCATGAAAAGATTGACACCGATGATCACCGCAAAGGCTGCGAACAAAATCGCAAACACCTTGCGCCCTGTCAGTGGTTTAGAGTTCATTGGACTTTCCCATTGAATACAGTATCCGAGTAGGCACGGTCACCATTTGTCATGTCTTCGATCCACAACCTTAGATCTGTGCGTCCCACAGAGGCGGCATCAGACCCCGCCGGAGCCGTGACATAGACCCGTTGCAGTTTTGTATCGTCCGCCGGAACCGTCACAAGCAGCTCATCGGCGCCTTCAAGCGAGATTTGTAACACAGATTCTGAGGTAAGCGAAACATGGAACGGCCTGTCGTCACCGTGCTTGTTTCGCAGGCGCACATCATAGGTGTTGCGTATCGATCCGTCAGACAAAGTGACAAAAGTCGGGTTGCGCACCGGGGCAACTGTCATGTCGATATCTGACTGAATGAACAAAGCAAAAAGCAAAGCAAAACCAACCGCTGACCAAAGCGAAGTATACATGATTGTGCGGGGGCGGAAGACGTGCTTCCAGACAGAAACAGGTTTGCCGCCTGCCCGCTCTGCCGCCTCATCCTTGAGCGCCATGTAGTCAATCAAACCACGCGGTTTACCGATTTTTTCCATGATGTCATCACAGGCATCGATACAAAGCGCGCATGTAATACACTCTAACTGTTGGCCTTCTCGGATATCGATTCCAACCGGGCAGACATTGACGCAAGCCATGCAATCGATGCAGTCACCAAGGTTGTCTGCTTCTGGCCCCTTGCGGTGTTTGCCACGGGGCTCACCGCGCCACTCCCTGTATGCAACGACAAGCGTGTCTTCATCCATCATTGCCGCCTGAATACGCGGCCACGGGCACATGTAGATACAAATCTGCTCTCGCATAAAACCGCCGAAAACAAAGGTTGCCAGCGTCAGAACCAAAATTGTGGAATAAGCAACAGGGTGGGCATTCAAAGTGACCAGATCAGCCAGCAATTGCGGGGCATCGGCGAAATAAAACACCCATGCACCACCAGTCGCAACGGCGATCAAAAGCCACGCTGTCCACTTAATAAGCGTGAGGCGAACTTTCCTGGCCGTCCATTTGGAGTTCCACAAACGCACGCGTGCGTTGCGATCTCCTTCAATCCAGCGTTCGACCAGAATGAACAAATCGGTCCAGACGGTCTGCGGGCATGCGTAGCCGCACCAGACACGGCCAAGCGCCGAGGTGAACAAAAATAAGCCAAGGCCCGCCATGATCAGCAATCCGGCGATAAAGTAAAACTCATGTGGCCAAATCTCGATCCAGAAGAAAAAGAAGCGCCGCCCCGCCAGATCAACCAAAACCGCCTGATCCGGCAAGTTCGCACCACGGTCCCAACGTATCCACGGTGTCAGATAGTAGATTCCAAGCGTGACCGCCATAATCCACCACTTGAAGTTACGGAACGGCCCTGAAACACGTTTTGGGAAAACGGGTTCACGTGCCGCATAAAGCGACGGGGGATTTTCATTGCTGGCCAAGGAATCTCTCCGATCATCCTGTTCGCGAAATCGTTGTCTTTTTACAGGCAGCCTGTGCCATGACCTTGACCTAGGTCAAACAAAAGACGGTTTGAACGAGGCGCAACGCCACAGGCAATATGCCTCTGCTTCTTCTTTTGGCTTAAAAATATTTTCGGCAAAATCCAGTCAACAGGCCTCCACCAATCAAAAAGTTGTGCAGCATTGCCGGCAAAGCGCATTCAGCGGCTCTTTCGTTGAAGAAATTAGTGCTCCTAATGACGTCTTTCACACAAAATCTATCTCAACACAATTTGGTTAACACGCACCAACACCAGTAGTCCGACGGTACGGCCAAAGTCGGTGTCGAGGGTAGTTCCAAAGAACAAGGTGGAAATCGCGTCTCAATTGGTTAATAAACCGATAAACACCGGCACCCCAGGAAACGCGCGAACAGGACGGGGTGCCGGTGTCATCTCCGGGGGCCATTGGCCTCCGGAAACCTTTTGTTTACTCGCCACCACCAAGCTGGTGAACATAAGCTGCAACAGCGCGAACATCCGCGTCGCTCAGCCTGGTACTCCAGTTTGGCATAACGCCGTAGCGGGAATTCGACACAGTTTCAGTCAACGTGTCCACGTCGCCGCCGTAAAGCCAGATCGCGTCGGTCAGGTTAGGTGCACCCTGTTCACGGTCACCAGTACCTTCATCCATGTGACAGCTTGCACAGTTATCCATGAATACCGTGGCACCAGCCGATGCCAGAGTTGAATCTGCTTCCTGACCAGAAATTGCCATGACGTGGTTTACGACCTGTGCGATTTCCTCTTCGCTCAGGAATTCACCAAAGGCAGGCATTTGCGAGAAACGCGCATCCGGATCAGTTTCATTGCGAATGCCGTGGTTGACGGTGGCGTAAATTGCGTCAATGTCACCACCCCATAGCCAGTCATCATCCAAAAGATTTGGATATCCTTTGGCACCTGCGGCACCAGAGCCGTGGCAGGTTGAACAATTCGTTGCGAAGATTGACCGGCCTGCGTTCGCTGCAAACTGCAACAACTCTGGATCCTCGCTTAAGGCAGTCAGCTCTGTGCCCACAAGTTTGGCTTCAATCCCGGCGTTTGCTGTATCAAACTCCTCGATGTCAGCTGCAACTTCAGCACGCGTCGAATAGCCGAGTACACCTGGCGTCGCACCGCTGATCAGCGGCCATGCAGGATATGCAATCACATAACCAATGCCCCAGATAATTGTGAGGTAAAAAGTCCAGAGCCACCACCGCGGCAAAGGATTGTTAAACTCCTCAATACCGTCCCAGCTGTGCCCAGTTGTTTCGATTTCATGCTTTTCAGCTTTTTGTGGTTTTTTGGTCATGTCCGTGCCTCCTTGCGATCTGCGTCACAGTCGCTCGCAGGTTTGTCTTCATGCCGAAAGGGGATGTTTGCAGTGTCCTCGTAGGTCTTCTTGCTGCCTGGGCGAAACACCCAGATGATGCAACCAATGAAGAAGGTGAACATAAATAAAAGCATCCAGCTGTCAGCGAACTCTCGCATAAGGGAATATAAATCCATTGTTCCCTCCTATCGGCTTGCGTCTGGTGTGAAGGTCGAGAAATCAACCAATGTGCCAAGCATCTGTAAATATGCGATCATGGCGTCCATTTCTGAAATCCCTGGTTGCCCATCAAAGTTGCGAACCTGCGCACTCGGATACCGTTCGACCAGCGCATCCCAATCACTGTCTGGATCAGCCTGCGCGGTAAAATCGGCCGACGCATTTTCCAGCATGTCGTCAGTGTAAGGCACGCCAACCATCCTGTGGGTTTCCATCAAATCGGTGATGTAGGTTGCATCAACCATCCGATCTTCGAGAAAACCATATTTTGGCATGACCGATTCAGGCACCACTGTCTGTGGATCACGCAAGTGATCAAGATGCCATTCATCAGAATAACGCCCACCGACCCGCGCCAAATCTGGCCCGGTCCGTTTGGAACCCCACTGGAACGGGTGATCGTACATCGACTCTGCCGCAAGGCTGTAGTGGCCATAACGCTCCACCTCATCCCGCATTGGGCGGATCATCTGACTGTGACAGACATAGCAGCCCTCACGGATATAGATGTCACGCCCCGTCAGTTCGAGCGGCGAGTAAGGTCGCACACCTTCCACCTCTTCGATCGTGTTTTCGAGGTAGAAAAGAGGTGCGATTTCGACGATACCGCCCACCGTAACCACAAGAAGGCTACAGACCAGCAGAAGCGTTGCGTTCTTTTCCAGAACCTTATGTTTATCAAGAATTGCCATCTCTCCGGCCCTCCCTATTCAGCCGGAGCTGCTGCGGGGGCTTCGGCCTTAGCCTCACCACGTACAACAGTCATCCAGAGATTATAGCACATGATCAGTGCACCGGCGAGGAACAACACGCCTCCCATGCCGCGAACAACATACATTGGGAACTTCGCGCTAACCGTGTCAGCGAACGAGTTTACAAGGAACCCTTGCGCATCAACCTCACGCCACATCAGGCCTTCCATGATACCGGTGACCCACATCGACGACGCGTAGAGAACGATACCGATCGTCGCCAGCCAGAAGTGCCAGTTCACCAGTTTCAGTGAGTAGAGTCCAGTCTTGTTCCAGAGTTTGGGGAACAGGAAGTAGAGCGCACCAAAGGTGATCATTCCGTTCCAACCAAGAGCGCCGGAATGCACGTGACCAATGGTCCAGTCTGTGTAGTGCGACAAGGAGTTGACCGCACGGATCGACATCATCGGCCCCTCAAACGTCGACATGCCGTAGAAACCAATCGACACAACCATCATCCGCAAAATCGGGTCGGTGCGCAGTTTGTCCCAGGCACCTGACAGTGTCATCAGGCCGTTGATCATGCCACCCCAGCTGGGCATCCAGAGAATGATCGAGAACACCATACCCAGCGTACCCGCCCAGTCGGGAAGCGCAGTGTAATGCAAGTGGTGAGGACCAGCCCAGATATAGAGGAAGATCAGCGCCCAGAAGTGAATGATCGACAGCTTGTAGCTGTAGACAGGACGTTCCGCTTGTTTTGGTACAAAGTAATACATCATACCAAGGAAGCCCGCTGTCAGGAAAAAGCCCACAGCGTTGTGACCATACCACCACTGCGTCATCGCATCCTGCACGCCAGCAAAGACCTGCACAGATTTGGACCCGAAAATCGAAACAGGGATCGAAAGGTTGTTGACCAGGTGAAGCATCGCAACAGTCACGATAAAGCTTAGCAAGAACCAGTTCGCAACGTAGATATGCTTTTCTTTTCGTTTGAAAAGTGTCCCCATGAAGACCACCAGATACGCGACCCATACGATGGTCAGCCAGATATCCACATGCCATTCAGGCTCTGCATATTCTTTGGATTGGGTCGAACCGAGCAAATAACCCGTTGCCGCCAAAACGATAAACAGCTGATAGCCCCAGAACACGAACCAGGCGAGGTTTCCACCCCATAGCCGTGCTGCCGTTGTACGCTGAACAATGTAAAAGGACGTCGCAATGAGCGCGTTGCCACCAAAGGCAAAAATCACTGCCGAGGTATGCAGTGGCCGCAGACGCCCAAAATTTGCATATCCTTCAGCCCAGTCAAAGTTAAGCACCGGAAAGGCAAGCTGGAAGGCAATAAACGTACCGACCAAGAAACCAACAACGCCCCAAAACGCCGTTGCGATAACGCCATAGCGTATTACACCGTCCATATAGCCGGTCTCGACGGTTCTGGGTTCATCCGTTCGCCGAACGGTCCATAAAAACAATCCACCAGATGCTAGCATGACAATAATCGCATGCACCTGATAGGCTAAATCGCGTGCGTAGTTAGCGGCGATTGCGGCCAAAAGCGCAATAACCCCCAATACGATCAGCTTAAAATAGTCCCACATTAAAGCGTCCCTTCGTCTTTCCCTGCGGCGACTCGTTGGTCGCGCAGGCTCATTTTGACTGTTCGCGGTATGAATGGCCATGGCAGAAACTGCTTTGATCCATGTCAATTTTGACGCGGCTTTCGTTTGATCGATATCAAAGCCGGGTAAAATTATCGTCGATAGGGTTTTTTCAGATCGAATTCAGAAAGGGCGAAACCAATGGCCTACAAATCTTTGCTTACAATCGCGACCGATATTGAGATTTGCGAACCACCGCTACAACATGCAATCGCAATGGCAAGAATGGGCGAAGCGCATTTAGATGTGCAGTGTATCGGCGTTGATCGCACGCAAACAGGTTATTACTATGCGGGTGCAAACGCGATGGTGCTTCAGCAAACACTTCAGCAAGCGCAACAAGACGCCGAAGATCTGGAAGAAAAAATACGCGACCGACTTAAAAACGAAGATATCAACTGGTCTTGCGAATCTGGCGTGGCACAACTGACCGGCCTTAACCGGCTGATCGCCCACCGTGCCCGTTTTTCCGATCTTGTGATCTTACCCAAGCCTTATGGCGAAAATCGCAAACAGGAACTCGAGGCCGTCGTCGAATCGGCGATGTTCGAAGGCCACGCGCCGGTCATGGTGGTGCCAGATGACATTGACGGTACAACAACCCCGAAAAGAATTATTATAGCCTGGAATGAAAGTACCGAAGCGTTGGCGGCAATACGTGCAGCTCTTCCCCTTCTTAAAAATGCCGATCTTGTAAATGTTGCCGTGATCGACCCTCCCACCCATGGTCCAGATCGATCTGACCCTGGTGGAGCGCTTTCGCAAATGCTGGCACGTCACGGGGTTAAAGCAGAAATATCGGTACTTGCGAAAACCATGCCTCGGGTTGCGGATGTTCTGGTACGTCACGTGCGTGACCTGAATGCCGATCTACTTGTCATGGGTGCCTATGGCCATTCGCGCTTCCGCGAGGCAATTCTTGGAGGGGCGACACGAAACATGCTCGAATTGGCAGAAGTGCCGGTCTTGCTGGCGCATTAACTTCGGCTCAAGTGACAAAGCTCTTTTCAGGAAATCAGAACAGCATACCGCCGTCTGAATCATCCCCGGTTTCATCCTGCAAACGCTGGAAATCGGGGACGGTGACGCGGCGTTTTCCTTCCAACTTGATGACGCCATCTTTCCGCAATGCCGAGATTTGACGGCTTACCGTTTCAAGCGTTAGTCCAAGGTAGTTTGCCATTGCTTCGCGCGTCAGCGGCAAATCAAAAACCCGCACGTCTGAATCCGCTGATACGTTCAGTGACGCTTCGCGTCGCGCAATAATCATCAACAGGCTGGCAATTTTTTCGCGTGCTGTTTTACGACCAAGCAACAACATCCATTCACGCGCAGCGTCCAATTCGTCCAGCGTCATCTCGAGCAAGCGTTGCGCAATATGTGGCGTTGCCTGCATCATTTCTTCAAATGGTTTTTTGCGAAAGCAACACATCATCAGATTTGTCGTGGCGGTCACATCATAGGGCGCAACATTCCGTCCAGGGCGGCCAACAAAATCAGAGGGTAAAAGCAACCCAACCATCTGAGTGCGCCCATCTTCCATAGTCTGCGTCAAAGCCGCGATTCCAGTAACAACAGATGCGACAAAATCCATCTGATCCCCGGACCAGACTACGGTCTGCCCAGCTTCGTAGCTTCGATAATATTTGATCTTTTCTAGCAGCTCTAGCTCGTTCGTTTCACAACGCGCACAAACAGCGCGATGCCGTATCGGGCAATCGCTGCAGTCTTTAAAACCAATTTTAGCGTTTTGAAGGGTCATAAGCCTGGAAAATTTGATCTGTGTCAAAGAGACATCTGCCTCTTAAACATAACGCTAGGCGAATGACAGTGATTTCGCAACTCGCGCAATACGGTCTTTTTGACTCGCGCGTGCCCCGTTATACGAGCTACCCAACCGCTCCTCATTTTTCTGATGCGGTGAATGGTTCTATTTTCAAAGGGTTTCTAAACGAAATCCCTAATGAAACTGACGTCTCTCTTTACGTTCATGTGCCATTTTGTCGCCGCTTGTGCTGGTTCTGTGCCTGTCGCACACAAGGCACACAAACCGATTCTCCGGTGCGTGCCTATCTGGATGTCCTGAAACAGGAACTGGCGATTCTCAAAGCCGAGTTGCCCGATAACCTGCATCTTTCGCGACTGCACTGGGGCGGTGGAACACCCACGCTGCTTGCTCCTGAGATGATGACAGAATTAGCCGAAGCAATTTTTGATGTCATTCCAATGGGAAACGACGCTGAATTTTCCGTTGAGATTGACCCAAACGAGATTGACGCGCCGCGCCTAGAAGCCCTGGCTGCGGCTGGGATGAACCGCGCCTCAATTGGCGTGCAGGATTTCGACGCTGAAATCCAGCAGGTGATCGGGCGCGAACAAAGTTACGAGATCACGCGAGACGCCATTGAGGCGATACGCGGTCACGGTGTCAAAAGCCTGAACGCAGACATTCTCTATGGCTTGCCACATCAAACCAACAGACGTATTGCGGACTCCGTACAAAAGCTGCTTTCGCTTTCACCTGACCGGGTTTCTCTTTACGGTTACGCACATGTGCCATGGATGGCAAAACGCCAACAGATGATCCCATCTGATGCGCTGCCGACCCCTGAAGAACGGCTTGCTTTATTCGAAACTGCCCGGCACTTGTTTCTGTGGGATGATTATCGGGAAATCGGGATCGATCACTTTGCAAGACCCGATGATGGCCTTGCCGTTGCCCAGACCGAAGGCAGGCTTAAGCGCAATTTCCAAGGCTATACCGATGATCGTGCAGATGTATTGATAGGCGTTGGCGCCTCATCAATTTCTCGCTTCCCGCAAGGTTATGCACAAAACGCTCCAGCGACCTCGGCGCATACTAAAGCAATTCGTGAAGGTCAGTTTTCAACGGTACGCGGCCACGTCTTTAGCGCCGATGATCGGCTTCGCAGCCGGTTGATTGAGGCTTTGATGTGCGACTTTCATATCGATACCGCAGAGATACTGGAAAACTTCGACATTACTCCAAAGCAACTAAAAACGTTGTTCAACGCTGCAGCAGCAGAATTTGACGATATGGTCCGCGTTTCGAGTTCAGGCTTTACGATTTCGGAAATTGCCCGGCCTCTCACCCGAATGATCGCTCGCGCATTTGATGCGTACGAACTGTCGAAGGCGGGGCACAGCTCTGCGGTTTAAAAAGTCAGGCGTGTAACGTCAGAAGCATTCGTTTAAGTCTCGCCGTATTCTTGCGCAGCAACCTTCAGATCAAAGGCAGCTGCCATCAATGCACGGGTATAGTCGGTCTGTGGGCTATCAAATATCTGATCACGATCCCCATATTCGACAACGTCGCCCTCTTTCATAACAATAACCTTGTGGCTCATCGCGCGCACGACTTTCAGATCGTGGCTGATGAACAGGTACGCGAGCCCGTACTTGCGCTGCAACTCCCTGAGGAGCCCGACAATCTGCACCTGAACAGTCATATCAAGGGCCGACGTCGGCTCGTCCAGCACAACCAGCTTGGGGCGCAGGATCATAGCGCGGGCAATGGCAATGCGCTGTCTTTGGCCACCTGAAAATTCATGCGGGTATCGGTCCATCGTAGAAGGGTCCAGACCGACTTCGGTCATAATCTCGGCCACCAGTTCACGCGTATCACGGCCTTCGGGCGCGCCGTGAACGCTTAATCCTTCGGCAATAATTTGCATCGCGGACATGCGCGGCGAAAGTGATCCGTAGGGATCCTGAAACACGATCTGCATATCACGCCGCAATCCGCGAAGCGCTTTGCCTTTTGTGCCGGAAATGTTGTCGCCGAAGAAAACAACCGTTCCTTCAGAACGGATCAATCGCATGATACCGAGCGCGAGCGTGGTTTTGCCTGACCCGCTCTCGCCAACGATACCAAGCGTTTCGCCCTGTCTCACGGAAATTGTGGCCGAATTTACCGCCTTGATATGACCAACCGTTCGACGCAGCAATCCGCGATGGATTGGGAACCAAATTCGCAAATTGTCAGTACGCACGACTTCTTCTGCGTCTTCGGGTACCGGGTCAGGCTCACCAGTTTGTTCCGCTCCGAGCAGCATCTGTGTGTAGGGATGCTGCGGATTGTTAAACAGCTCTTCTGTAAGGCCCTCTTCGACGATGCGGCCTTTCTGCATAACGTAAACCCGATCCGCGATCTTGCGAACAACGGCCAGATCATGCGTGATAAATAGTAGACTCATATTTTCGGCGCGTTTCAGTTCTGCAAGCAGTACAAGGATTTGCGCCTGAATGGTTACGTCCAGCGCTGTCGTCGGTTCATCTGCGATCAACAACTCCGGTCCATTTGCAAGTGCCATCGCGATCATCACGCGTTGCCTTTGCCCACCTGACAACTGGTGCGGATAAGATGTCAGTCGGGTTTCCGGGTCACGAATGCCGACTTTGGTCAGCAATTCAATTATTCGTTTTCTTACAGCATCCCCGGACAAGCCCTGATGTAACTGAATGCTTTCTGCCAATTGTTTTTCAAGCGTGTGCAGCGGGTTCAGCGATGTCATAGGTTCCTGGAAAATAAAACTGATATCATTCCCGCGAACTCTGCGCAGATCTGCCTCTGGCGCGCCGATCATCTCTGTACCTAAGTATGTGACGGACCCAGTGACCCGGGCGCTGTCTGGCAGCAGTGACACGGTTGAAAGCGCCGACACGGATTTACCAGAGCCGGATTCCCCCACGATCGCCACGGTCTCGCCCAGACCGACGGTGAAGGATACATCCGTAACCACAGGTACAACCGTTCCATCCTGGCTGAAACCAACGCTCAGGTCTTTAACGTCCAGCACCGTCTTCATTGAAAGGTCTTTCTTGGATCAAACGCATCACGCACGCCTTCGAAAATGAAGACAAGCAAAGACAGCATTATGGCGTAGACAAAAAATGCGGTGAACCCGAGCCAGGGCGCCTGCAGGTTTTGTTTTGCCTGAAGGGTCAGTTCGCCTAGCGACGGGGCGGAAGATGGCAGTCCGAACCCAAGAAAATCGAGCGTCGCAAGCATGCCAATTGTTCCGGTGATGATGAAAGGTAAAAGCGTAAGCGTCGCAACCATTGCGTTCGGTAACATGTGACGGAACATGATAACCCCGTTTGAGACGCCCAGCGCCCTAGCTGCGCGTACGTATTCAAAGTTTCGTGCCCGTAGGAATTCAGCACGAACAACGCCGACCAATGCAGGCCATCCGAATAGAATGGATATCGCGACAAGTATCCAGAAACTTCGACCCAAAATGGCGAACAGGATAATGATCACATAAATCGACGGCATCGCCCCCCAAATTTCAAGCATTCGTTGAAAGATCAGATCAACCCAGCCGCCGAAGAAGCCCTGCAAAGCTCCCGCCGTGATCCCAAGAATTGAAGCAACACTGGTCACGATCAGTGTGTAGAGGATCGACAAACGGAAGCCGTATATCACCCGCGCCAGTACATCGCGTTTTGTATCATCAGTGCCGAGGTAATTGTTATTGTCGGGGGGTGACGGCGCAACGCCGGGAATGTCGACGATTGTAGTGTAGGAGTATGGGATCACGGGCCAGATGACCCAACCCTTTTCAATCTCTTCACCGTCGACAACGCCGTCTTTCGCGTCTTCGATAATCGCTTCCGGATCGTCCCAGCAGGTTTCAAGCCCACCAGAGACAATCAGGCATTCCACCTCGATGTCGCGGTAAACAGCCTCGGTCGGCAGATCGCCGCCAAATTCTGTTTCCGTGTAGAAATTGTGCACAGGCACAAACCACTCGCCCCGGTAGCTCACCAACAAGGGTTTCTCGTTGGCGATATATTCAGCAAACAGTGACACGCCGAACAGAATGGTGAAAATGATAAGTGACCAATAGGCGCGCTGGTTCCGCCGAAAATTGCGCCAGCGACGCTGGTTAAGGGGGGAAAGCCGCGCCATCAGACGCTCCTCGATTCAAAATCTATTCTGGGATCGACAAAGACATACATCAGGTCAGACAGGATACCGACCAAAAGCCCCATAAGGCCAAAGACATAGAGCGTGCCGAACATAACCGGATAGTCGCGCGCTACAGCGGCTTCAAAGCCAAGCCGACCCAAACCATCGAGCGAGAAAAGCGTTTCGATTATCAGTGATCCACCAAAGAACACCCCTATGAAAAGCGACGGAAACCCGGCAATTACGATCAGCATCGCATTGCGAAACACGTGGCCATAAAGCACCTTGTTCTCGCTAAGCCCTTTGGCTTTGGCTGTGATGACATATTGCTTTTTGATCTCATCCAGAAACGAGTTCTTTGTGAGCAGGGTCAGGGTCGCAAAAGAAGAAATCGTCATAGCAACGACAGGCAGCGTTATGTGCCAGAAGTAGTCGAGTACTTTTCCGATCATGCTGAGATCGTCCCAATTGTCTGAAACGAGGCCTCGAAGTGGGAAAATCTTCCAATATGACCCACCCGAAAACAGAACCAGCAGCAAGATTGCAAACAGAAAGCCCGGAATGGCGTAGGCGATGATGATGGTGCCAGACGTCCACGTATCAAACCTGCTGCCATCGCGCACTGCTTTGCGAATACCAAGCGGAATAGAAATCAGATAGGCGATCAGTGTTGACCAAAGGCCAAGTGTGATCGACACGGGCATTTTCTCGATCACCAGATCAATCACACCGACAGACCTGAAATAGCTTTCGCCAAAATCAAAGCGTAAATAGTCCCACATCATTTTAAAAAAACGTTCAAGCGGCGGTTTATCAAAACCAAACTGGCGTTCAAGCTCCTCAATGAACTCCGGCGGCAAGCCACGTGCACCAAGATAGCGTTCGTCCCCTCCAACAGCGTTGGCGCCAGCGTCGGCCCCTCCAGCGATTGTTTCAAAAGCATCACCGCTGCCCTCTAGCTGAGCTAGAATTTGCTCAATCGGCCCACCAGGAACAAATTGGATCAGGGCAAAATTCACCACCATAATTCCGATAAGCGTCGGAATGATCAGCAGCAATCGCCGTAGGATATAGGCACCCATCGTCCTGCTTTCTTGTTTTTATTGAAACGCGCCGGCGGCGCGCAGCTCTTCGCCTCTTTCTGCATTATACCACCAGAAATCCAGATGCCCCAGAGAGTATGGTGGCAATTCTTCAGGATGCTCAAACATATCGTAATAGGCGACAGTGTGGGAATCCTTGAACCATTGGGGAACCCAAAACCGTTCTGCCCGTAAAACCCGGTCCAATGCATGGATTGCGGTTTCCAGTTCTTCCTGAGTTTGCGCAGCCTCAACATGCGCGACCAGATTGTCTACTGCCTCATTCTTCAGCCCCATTGTATTGAAGACAGAGGTATCAGCTGTGGCGGAGCCAAAGTACTGGCGCAGTCCTGCCCCTGGAATATAACCAAGGGGGAATTGCGTTGTCACAAAATCGAAATCATGGGACCGTTCCCGGTTAATTGCCTGCGCATTGTCAACGCGTTCGTGCCTTGCATCGACACCCAAGCGTCGCAGGTTCTCAACATATGGGTTGATAACGCGATCAAAGGTCTGACTGTCATTCAGAAATTCAATCCGAAGCGTCCGGCCATTCGCGTCGCGCCGCAATCCATCGTCACCAACAATCCAGCCGGCTTCATCAAGCAATGCAGAGGCTTTTCGCAAATTACCCCGATCAAACTGTCGCGTGCGCGACTCCGGCGCCAACACCGGTTCGCTATCAAGAACCCCGGGCGGAAGTAAATCAGCCAAGGGCTCTAGCAAGGCGAGCTCGGCAGTACTAGGCACGCCGGATGCGGCCAGCTCTGTGTTTTCCCAGAACGAATGAATTCGTTCGTAGAGACCGTAAAACAATGTTTCATTTGACCATTCGAAATTGAACATCAGTCCGATCGCTTCGCGAACGCGGATGTCCTGAAACTGTGGGCGGCGCAGGTTGAAAACAAACGACTGCCCGGTCGCGACAGACCCATTCGGAAGTTCAACTTTTTTGACCCAACCGTTGTCGATGGCTGGAAAGTCATATCCCGTACCCCAGATTTTTGAAGAAGCCTCGTTACGGAACGTGTAGCTACCGCCTTTGAAACCTTCAAACGCCGCATTGTAGTCAGCGTAGTATTCGATCCGAATGCGTTCAAAGTTGTTGCGCCCAACGTTTATCGCCAGATCAGCCCCCCAATAGTCAGGGTTATAGGCGTAAATCAGTGATTGGCCTTCGTCCATTTCAGCAAGGACGTACGGGCCAGACCCAAGAAACGGCTGAAGCGAACTATCTTCCAGGTTACGGTCGTTTTCTTCGAAAAATGTCTTGGAAAATATCGGCAGCCCACCAACCGTTTCCGGCAGGTCGCGCGTAGGCACACCTTCCTTGAATGTAAACTTCACCTGATGTGGGCCAAGCACCTCTGCGCGTTCAACCTGTGAACTCAGAACGGCGCGGTAGCTTGGCAAACCCTGCTCAAGAATAATCTCGTAAGAGAACAAAACATCATTGGCGGTCAGTGGTGTCCCATCGGAGAACTGCGCTTCCGGACGCATATTGAAGATGACCCAAGACCTGTCTTTCGGATATTCAAGCGATTCCGCGATCAGCCCGTATGACGAACCGATCTCATCCGCTGTGTCTGCCAACAATGATTCAAAAAAGGCGTTCGACATTGCGCCAGAGCGCCCCTTGGTGCTGTAGGGATTCATCGAATCAAATGAACCAAACGCCCAGATCGAGATTTCACCACCCTTCGGAGCCTCTGGATTCACATAGTCCAGGTGGGAAAAGTCGGGGCCGTATTTCAGCTCTCCCAAAGTCGAAATGCCGTGACTGCGAATTATCTCATCTTCAGCTTGGGCCAGCTGGCTCCAGAACAAAGCCACAAACAGAACGCTAAGAAATGTTCCAACACCCAAAAATTTCAGATCACGCTTGGCAACTCGACAATCGGGCATAAAGTCCTCCAGAGGATGTGTTCTCAGCAATTTAGTTATGAAACAACCTAGATAGCGTGGAGCAACAATCAAGTTGATATTCTGTGAAGATACCGTGATTCCAGTTTGTACTCTGCTATCGGCAAAAAAAGGGCCGCTTCCCGATGGAAGCGACCCAAAATCTGGATATCGGCTGGATCAGTTACCAAGCGTCTGCAGGTACGCAATCAAATTGGCGCGATCTTCAACCTTGCCCAAGCCGTTGAACGTCATCTTTGTACCCGGCGCATATCCCTTCGGACTTTCAATGAAAGCATCGAGCTCTTCGACTGTCCAGTTACCTTCGAGTTCGGCGACTGTTCCGGAATACGCAAAGCCATCAATCGCAGCGATGTCGCGATCAACGATACTGAACAGACTTGGCCCGGTGCCATGCGCGCCCTCTTCTACAGAGTGGCAAGCCTTACATTTGCCAAACACCCGTTCGCCGCGTTCTGCATCTGCTGAAGCAAGCAAAGTAGCGAAATCTGGGCCTTCCTCGACTTCACCACCGTGATCGTCTCCTCCGACCTCGATCGGATAAGCTGCTGCATGTTCGTCACCATGCCCGCCGCCGATATGATAAAGCGATTCCGCTGCCCAGCCTCCGAGAAGGAAAACCAGAAAGGCGCCGCAGAAGCCGCCTACAATTTTAGTCATTGTCATAGTGTCGAACATGTCGCGTTCCATTTTGTTCGAAATTTCGGGTTATCTATCCGCTTCCCCTGCCTTTCCGCAAGGTATAGTTACCGCGACCAATCGCCCTTTGTGAAAAAAAAGCCCGAAACGGTACAGGAGTTGGCCAAAATGACAGGACGGATCGCATTTCAGGGAGAGCCCGGAGCCTATTCCCACCAGGCTTGCCGCGAGGCGCGCCCGAATCTCGAAGCCCTTCCTTGTCGCACTTTTGAAGATGCAATCGAGGTCGTTCGGAAGGGCGAGGCCGACCTTGCGATGCTTCCGGTCGAAAACTCTACTTACGGACGTGTTGCTGATATTCATCACTTGCTACCAAATTCAGGACTGCACATCGTGGACGAGGCATTTGTGCGCGTCCATATCAATTTGCTTGCCCTGCCCGGAACGCGTCTTGAGCAAATCGACTCGGCCATGAGCCACCCTGTCCTTCTGGGTCAGTGCAGAGAATTCCTTGCTGAACACGGGATCCACCGCATCACTGGTGCTGACACGGCCGGCTCTGCCAAACAAGTCGCAGCAGATGGTAACCCGGAGCACGCAGCACTTGCCTCTGAATTGGCCGGCGAAATATATGGGCTGGATGTTTTGGCCCGCCATATCGAAGACCACGGTAAAAACACCACGCGCTTTTTGCTCATGTCCCGCGAACCGAATCTGAAACGACGCGGAGCGGACGGCATGATGACCAGTTTTGTGTTTCGTGTGCGAAACCTTCCTGCGGCGTTATATAAAGCTATGGGTGGTTTTGCGACGAACGGGGTTAACATGACCAAGCTCGAAAGCTACATGGTCGATGGGTCGTTCTTTGCAACGCAGTTTTATGCAGAAATCGAAGGCCATCCTGATGACAAGAATGTCCAGCTAGCGATGGAAGAGCTTGAGTATTTCACATCAGAGGTTTCGCTGATGGGCGTCTACCCGGCAGACCCGCGTCGGCACTAATATTTTTTGTAGCGGTCTTCGACATCAATCGCGAACTTGGCGACACGGGCAACAAAGCGCCGTGTAAGGTTTCCCTTTGCAAGTTTCAGCGACTGGATGGTTAGACGACCCCCCAGCGTTGTTGGCCGCATTTCTAGCGAAAACCGAAGTCGCGTGCGACTACGCGAGAGCGGTACAAGTTCTGCAACCAGATCTCCCGCGATACCAGGCGTCGCAGTGGCGACCTGCAATCCGTTTGGTGCGTCGAAATGTGTAAGCTCTGCTACAACCCGGCGAGGTTTGCCGCGAAATTCGAATCCAATATCCCAACCCTTCTCGGCACCGGGTTCGGTCAGCCTTTCCCGACGTTGAACTTCGGCACCACGGCGCAATGCCGACCGCTCAAAGCCGTCAAAATCGGAAATCGCCTGAAACACATGCTCTATTGGTGCTTCTATGTCTTCTCTTGTCGAAAACTTCATTTATCCGCTCTGCTGCCCTGTAACTCGTTTTCGCGTCAATCGAGCCGGTCTGCAAGCCAGTTTGACAAAATGAAATGCGCTATTGCACCTTTTCGGGCTGGTTTAAGAACCGGGTGGTCACCCGCAAAAGCTTTCATCATCTCTTCGCGCGATACCCACATAGCTTCCTCGATTTCGTCCGGGTCTATCACAATCTCCCGGTTTAGCGCCTCCCCCCGGCATCCAAACATGAGTGATGTTGGAAAGGGCCAGGGCTGGCTAGCCAAATAATCTACACGACCGACGCGTATGCCTGATTCTTCTTCGACTTCACGCCGAACCGCAGCTTCAATGGTTTCACCCGGCTCAACGAACCCAGCCAAAAGTGAAAACATTCCCTCAGGCCAGCCGGGGCTACGCCCCATCAAAACATCATTACCATGTGTGATCAGCATGATGACAACCGGATCTGTCCGCGGGAAATGAGAGGCGTTACACTGAGGGCAGTTACGCTGCCACCCGGCCATTGCCGGAACAGTTTTTTCACCGCATTTTGCGCAAAACTGGTGACTTTCGTGCCAGCTTAGGACCGCCTTTGCGGTTGCGATAAGCTCTGCATCGCGTGGGCCGAGCGATGACATCACACTGCGCAACTCAGTAAAGCGATGGTCATCGGGCAAACCCGGGAAATGTTGCTCGCTCGGGTCAAGAAAAAGCCCCAAGGTTGAGTCATCCAGTTCCTCTGGTTGCCACGCGGAAACATCAATCGAAAAACGTGGCGCGCCCCTGTCGAGCCCAAGAAAAACAGGGGCTTCGGCAGCGAGTGAGACCAGTTCGTGATCTGTAGCGACCAAACCGATGGTAT
>Ga0316189_10000060_pt1 | contig 94826 bp, 94 predicted proteins | sample LowCovwburrow_MG_FD_204930 | JGI IMG/M metagenome (GOLD analysis project Ga0316189, IMG submission 204930) | Coastal sediment microbial communities from Maine, United States - Lowes Cove worm burrow | ecosystem: Environmental > Aquatic > Marine > Coastal > Sediment | place: USA: Maine... | reverse complement strand
TTGATTATCATTGGTTTTCCGGCGCTTTTGCCGCAGTTTTTGGCGACTTTTGCCTTGACCTGATGGCCCAAAACAAAGATCATAGCGCGCTTGATTTTGGTCGGGTAGCGGATTGCGTGAGCAACACCTGTTTCCAGGCCGGCATGATGCATCAATGAAGCTGCAGAATGCTTAATTTTCTTTGAAAATTCAATAGTTTCAACTCAATCACGGGGTCTGGTTCAGATCCCTGGAACAGCAAGGAGCCTCATGAAAGACGCCGACAAAAAACGGCTGCTGCGTGAAATGTTGTTTGCGCGGCGCTTTGAGGAGCGCTGCTACGAAGCGTACGTAGAGCGAAAAATCGGTGGATTCCTCCACCTCTATCCGGGTCAGGAAGCCTGTTGTTTCGGTGTGCTGGATGCCGCCCGTCCGGGGCAGGACTATGTGATCACCGGTTACCGTGATCACGTTCACGCCATCAAGTGTGGCGCTGATCCCAAGCAGGTGATGGCTGAGTTGTATGCCAAGGAGACGGGGTCCTCTAAGGGCCGCGGTGGTTCCATGCATATCTTTGACACCGCGCACCATTTCATGGGTGGTTATGCACTCGTCGGTGGGCCTTTCCCGCTGGCGGCCGGTATGGCCAAGGCCATAAAAATGAAAGGCGACGACGATATCGCCATTTGTTTCCTCGGTGATGCCGCCAACAACCAGGGAACTTTCCACGAGACCATGAACATGGCCAAGCTGTGGGAACTGCCGGTTTTGTATGTGTGCGAAAACAACCTTTACGGTATTGGTACACGTATCGACCGTTCCACAGCGGTAGTAGACCAGTACAAGCGTGTCGCCGGCTATAACATTCCTTCTGCACAGGAAGATGGACAGGATATCGAGAAGGTATTCAAGGCAGCTACCAAAGCAGTTAATCATGTGCGTTCCGGCAAGGGTCCGTATTTCCTTGAGCTCATGACCTATCGTTATCGCGGTCATTCGATGTCGGATTCAAATGCCTACCGTTCCAAGGGCGAAGAACGCATGTGGTCAGACCGGGACCCGATCATCATGTTGCGTGACCGTCTCATTGAGGCCGGCCAGATGAGCAAAGATGAATACAAGGCCATGGATACAGAAATTCTGGATGAAATTGAGAATGACATCATCGCTTTCGCAGAGGCTTCGCCGGAACCACGCGTGGATGAGCTGGAGAAATATGTCCTCGCCGATAACGACCCCTGGGTTCATGGAGGTGGCCACTAATGGCTGAGATCATGTACTGGGAAGCGATTCGTCGTGCCCACGATGAGGAAATGGATCGCGATCCATTGGTAATTTGCATGGGTGAAGACATCGGTGTAGCCGGTGGTACCTATAAAGCCACTCAGGGTCTGTATGACAAGTACGGGGCAGACCGCGTGATGGATACGCCGATTTCGGAAAATGGTTATACCGGCCTGGGTGTCGGTGCATCATTTCTGGGGGTGCGGCCGATTATCGAGATTATGTCAGTAAACTTTGCCTGGCTGGCGATGGATCAGTTGTTTAACAGTGCGGCCAAGGTGCGGTACATGTCGGGCGGACAGCTGACTGCGCCAGTGGTCGTGCGCTCTGCCGGTGGTACTGCTCATCAGCTGGGTGCGCAGCATTCAGCGCGCATGGAGAAAGTTTTCATGGGCATTGCCGGTTTGCGTGTAGTTACGCCGTCCAATCCCAGGCAGGCCTATGGTCTGTTGAAGTCGGCGGTACGTTGTGATGACCCGGTGTACATCAACGAACATGAGTTGATGTACAACATGAAGGGCGAAGTGCCGGATGACGAATATTTCCACCCGCTGGAGGGCTCGGAAGTTGCCCGCGAAGGCAGTGATATCACTTTATTCGGATACAACATCTCCGTGCACTGGTGCGTGCAGGCGGCGGATATTCTTGCCAGACAGTATGGGATCAACGCCGAGGTTGTCGATCTTTATGCGCTCACCCCGCTGGATCGTGCTGGCATAGCTGCCTCGGTACGCAAGACGCATCGTGCCGTGATTGTTGAGGAAGCCGAGCCAGCTGTGGGCGTCGGCTCTGAAGTTATGGCAATCATTAACGAAGAGTGCTTTTTTGAACTGGACGCAGCACCGGTACGCGTCTCGGCAGTCAATGTACCCATGCCATATAACCACGGTCTGGAGAAGGCGGCCATTCCAAACGCCAGCGACGTGGTTGATGCTGTTCGGAAAATGTTTGGCAAGTAGCACTGTATTTGAGGCCTGCGGAAACGCTTTGAGGGAATTGATGCAAAATTCCGTGGGCCTCAATGGTTAATTATTCTGGATTGATAAATGGCTGACCCATATGTAATCAAAATGCCCCAGTTGTCTGACACCATGACCGAAGGTGTGGTGGTGAGCTGGGAAAAAGCGATCGGTGACAAAATCGAGCGCGGCGATATTGTCGCAACGGTTGAGACCGACAAGGCGATCATGGATGTAGAAGTATTCCGTGACGGGTATTTGTCGGGTCCGTTGTCTGCTGTCGACAGCACGGTACCGGTGGGTGGGGCCATGGCTTACCTGGTAGCTACTGAAGGCGATGTACAGCAGGATGGTGCGCCGCCGGTTGTGACGGATTCTGCGCCTGAAGCATCAACTGAGCCGGCTGCCGAACCGGAAGCCGGAGTCACCGCCAGCGCTGCCGTACCGGAAGGTGCCAGTTATACCATCGCCATGCAGCAGCTATCCGACACCATGACCGAAGGTGTGGTGGTGAGCTGGGAAAAAGCGATCGGTGACAAGATCGATCGCGGTACCGTGGTCGCAACCGTGGAAACCGACAAAGCGATCATGGATGTAGAAGTATTCCGCGAAGGCTATCTGTCCGGTCCCCTGGCGCCAATTGATTCTACAGTGCCTGTTGGTGCTGCCATGGCTTACCTGGTTGAGAGTCCTGACCAGGTAGTGGATGAAGAAGCAGCGCCAGTTGCGAGTGGTGCCAGTACCGAAGCTTCTGCACCGGTATTACAGACTTCAGCTGTAGCTCCGGTCACTGCATCTAGTCCGGTAATCTCTGTTGCGGGTGCAAGTATGGCTGCACGGCCTCATGGTCGTGGCGCAACACCGTATGCGCGGGCGATTGCGGGCCAGCGTGGCATCGATCTTAACGGTTTGCGCGGAACCGGACCTGCCGGCGTGATCGTGGCAGCGGACGTTAACACTGCGCCTGCCGCCTCAGCGCCAGCTGCTGCGGGCTTCCCGCAAGTCGATGTGCCCGGCAATGGCCGTGACATGAACAAGCTGGAAAAGGCTATCAGTGATGCCATGACATCGTCGCTGTCTATGCCGACATTCCATGTTACGACGCATATAAAACTTGGCGCATTGATCAAGGCTTCGAAGGCGCAGGGTTCGTCCGTTACCGTAACTATCGCCAAGGCCTGTGCACTGGCGATGCAGCAGTTCCCGAAAATGAACTGGTGTTATCAGCCGCAGGACAAGCTGGTCGAACGCCCGAATATTGATATTGGCATGGCGGTATCCGCTGACGGCGGTGGCCTTGTCGTGCCAGTACTTCGCAACTGCGAAGCGCGCGAACTCGAGGAGCTGAACGAAGACTGGAGGGATCTGGTCGAGCGTGCCCGCAAGCGTCGCCTGAAGCCGGAAGAATACACGGGTTCTACCTTCCAGATTTCCAATATGGGCATGTTTGGCGTCAGTCACTTTGATGCTATAGCGACGCCGGGGATTGCCGCAATCCTTGCTATCTCGGCAAATACTGAACAGGGCAGTCCCTTTACCATCACTGCAGACCATCGTGTCGTCAATGGCGCTGAAGTGGCCATGTACCTGAAGGCGCTGAAAGAGTTTGTCGAACAACCCGATAGCTGGATGGGTTCAACCGGTCCTGCAGTTCCCGAGGGTGACTGGGATTACGATATTGTCGTTATCGGCGGTGGCCCCGGCGGTGAAGATTGCGCGCGTGATCTTGCCAGCCACGGCATGAAAGTGGCACTGATCAATGATGCGCCGTTCCCCGGTGGTGAATGCCTGTGGCGCGGATGCATACCCTCCAAGGCCTGGCGCGCTGCGGCTGACCGTATTCGCGATCGCCTGCATGACGAACACCTGGGTATTACACCAGGTAAGCCCAAGCTAAACTGGGAAAAACTGGAAGCTTCGCGTCGCAATGTGCTGGAAACCCGCGGTGACATGGCGCTGAAAACTGACAAGGGCGTGAAGATCAAATATGTTCAGGGCTTTGGCCGGTTCGTTGATGATCACACTGTGTTTGTTGATACATCCGGTAACAGTGATGATCCACATACGCGAGCCGTTGTTGGTGATAAGCCCCAGGGTGAGAACCTGACCTTTGGCTGTGCCGTGATTGCTACCGGTGCACCGCCGTTTGTGCCGCCAATCCCCGGAGCGATTGAAGGTCTTGTCGAAGGCGGTGGTGTGCTCACTTCGGACACGGTATGGGCACTGCCTGAGCAGCCTAAAAAGCTGGTCGTTATTGGCGGCGGTGCCATCGGTCTCGAAATGGCGCAGCTGATGCAGGACTTCGGAGCCAGGGTGACGCTATTGGAAGCACAGGAGCGCATCCTCGCAGAAGTTGAGCCGGAAATTGCGAAGCACTTAACCGCTGTTCTGAACGATGACCCGCGACTCGATATCCACACGTCGGTGAGTATCGACAAGATTTCCGGTGCCGCCGGCAATGTGCAGGTGGCCTATAAAGACAGCGATGGCAAGGCCCACAAGATCAAGGCTGACTACGTAATTATGGGTACCGGCAAACGACCGGTGCTGGATGGTCTTGGCCTGGATAAGGCAAACGTCGCCACTGATGGCCCGGCTATAAAGATCGATGCACGTTGCCGGACCAGTGTGCCGCATATTTTTGCTTTAGGCGACGTTGTTCCCGGTTTCATGCTTGCACATACGGCTGCCCAGCAGGGGCGTGTGGCAGCTGCGACCATCCTTGGCGAAGATATGAAATATGACCAGGACAAGGATTGTGGCGTGATCTTTACACGTCCTGAGGCAGCGTTTGTTGGCTTGTCGGTTGCTCAGGCCAAGGCCAGGGGGATAGATGCTGTTGAGGCCAAGGTGCCGATGAGTATTGATGCCAAGGCCATGATCAACAATGAGCAGCATGGCATGATCAAGATTGTTGCCGATAAAAAGACGCAGCGCATCATTGGTGTGCACTTGCTTGCCGACCATGCGGATACGCTGATTGGTGAAGCCGTGTTGATGGTTTCGGCCAGCATGACGCTGGAGCAGGTGGGTAATGCGATTCACCCACACCCAACACAGACCGAGTTGTTTGGCGAGCTGGCGCGACGACTGGGTTCCAGATTGCGGCGTAGTGCCAAGATGAAGACCAAGTAGAGCGAAGATTAAAAGGGGTCAGTACCCTTTTTCTTCTACTCTGGTTTACAGGTTCACGTATGGCGATAGAAAAAGGGTACTGACCCCTTTTAATTGTAAAGGTTTGAAGGTTATGTCCAAGGTTAACAAGGTCGTTTTAGCCTATTCAGGTGGTCTCGATACTTCCATTATTCTGAAGTGGCTGGAAGATACCTATGGTTGCGAGGTCGTGACATTCACGGCGGATATTGGCCAGGGTGAAGAAGTCGAGCCGGCACGCGCCAAGGCCGAAGCCATGGGTGTGAAGGAAATCTATATCGAGGATCTGCGCGAGGAGTTTGCGCGCGACTACGTGTTCCCGATGTTCCGTGCCAATACGGTATATGAAGGGGAGTACCTGCTGGGTACCTCTATTGCCCGCCCTCTGATTGCAAAACGCCTGGTGGAAATTGCCAACGAGACCGGTGCCGATGCTATTTCGCATGGTGCGACCGGCAAAGGTAATGACCAGGTGCGCTTCGAGCTGGGTGCCTATGCGCTGAAGCCGGACGTAAGAGTTATTGCGCCATGGCGTGAGTGGGATCTCACCTCGCGCGAAACGCTGATGGCCTATGCCGAGAAACACGGCATACCTGTGGACTTCAACAAGGGCAAGAAGTCACCGTACTCCATGGACGCCAACTCGCTGCATATTTCCTATGAGGGTGACATCCTCGAAGATCCCTGGGCTGAACCTGAAGAAGATATGTGGCGCTGGTCGGTGTCGCCTGAAAAGGCGCCGGATACACCAACGTATATCGAACTTGGATTTGAGAAGGGCGATATCGTGTCCATCGACGGAAAGTCGGTCACCCCGGGGCAGGTCATGGAGCAGTTGAACAAGCTGGGTGGTGACAATGGCATCGGGCGTGATGATATTGTCGAGAACCGTTATGTAGGCATGAAATCCCGCGGCTGTTATGAAACCCCCGCCGGCACCATCATGCTGAAAGCCCACCGTGCCATGGAGTCACTGACCCTGGACCGGGAAGTGACACATCTGAAAGATGAACTGATGCCGCGTTATGCCAAGCTGGTCTATAACGGTTACTGGTGGAGTCCGGAACGAAAGATGTTGCAGAAAATGATCGATGCTTCCCAGGAGACGGTCAACGGTTCGGTAAGACTCAAGCTGTACAAGGGTAATGTCATTGTGGTCGGACGCAAGTCTGATAGCGATTCCCTGTTCGATGAGCGTATTGCGACGTTCGAAGACGACGAGGGCGCCTACAATCAGGCCGACGCCGAGGGCTTTATCAAGCTGAATGCGCTGCGGCTCAGGATTGCAGCACGGAAGAAAGGCCAGGCAGGAGCATAATACCCATGCGAATTCTCCACACCATGCTGCGGGTCGGTGATCTCGACCGTTCTATCAAGTTCTATACTGAAGTGCTTGGCATGAAGCTGTTGCGTCAGAAGGACTACCCGGATGGCGAGTTTACACTGGCGTTTGTCGGTTATGGTGATGAGTCCGATAACACCGTTATCGAACTGACCCATAACTGGGACACCGACAGTTATGATATCGGCAGTGGCTATGGCCACGTTGCCCTCGAAGTGGACGATGTTTATAAAGCGACGGACGACATCAAGCTGCGCGGTGGCAAGGTCTTGCGCGACGCTGGTCCGATGAATGCCGGGACAACGATCATTTCCTTTGTCGAAGACCCCGATGGATATCCAATCGAGTTGATTGGCAAGAAAGCCTAGAATCCTTGTTCTCGCAGTGGCGTGCTTTTGCACGCCACTGTCGAGGCGTCCCCTTCTTTACCGGTGACTCAACGCTACTAGTGATCGCAGAGGACCTGCACCTGGCGGATACGTGCATTGACCTCGCTTTCCTCGGTGGCATTCAGCAGCGCTTCCTTGGCACGATGACATGCGTTCGCTTCACCCTGTTCATTACCCGAGATCTGCTGGTCAATAGTTGGGTGCGGTTGTCTGGGTGGATTACACTGCACGGGCGATACTCGCCGCAGGTTGGTGTGGCGCCCGGTTTCCACAGAAACGCAGTCACCGACCACGATGTTCGTTTGCTCCGTTACCACCTTGACTGTGCCGCCGCGGTTCAGATCGACAACAAAAGAGTTGGCCATGTTTTCACCTTCGGCGGCCTTGGTCCCGAGACCGCCAATGGCAGCACCAATTGCCGCTCCGGCGAGTCTCTCGGTGCCGCTACCGCGAGCCTGGGTCAATAAACCTGCCAGGCCACCGATGGTCGCATTTCGGGTTGCATTTGACTGGAGTTGTACAGGCGTGACGCTGGATACAGTGCCGTAGTTAACAGCAATAGTGCTGTCGAGGCTGTCACGACTGACGCCACCCTGTGAAGCGCAGCCGGCAACAGTGATGGCAAAAATGCCTGACGCAGTAAATTTTTGAAGAGATTTTGCTAGTCGCATATGACAGTCCTTTCTCTCTGGAGTGTGATTCTCGTTGCCGAAATAATAACGCCGTGCCCATAAAGCGGCCAGTGTTTTGCAGGCAGTTTCATTTGCTCAGGCTGTGGCGCTATTTATATCCGATGGAGCCTCGGTGCTCCCCGTGTGCCCGGAAACCCGGCTGATTCTGGCGCCAAGCTGGGCGAGTTTTTCTTCAATTCGTTCGTAGCCGCGATCCAGGTGGTAGATTCTTTCGATCAGGGTTTCGCCTTCTGCGGCCAGACCGGCGATTACCAGGCAGGCAGAGGCGCGCAGGTCGGTCGCCATGACCGGTGCGCCGTGTAGCGTGTCGACCCCGCGTATGATGGCTGTGTTGCCCTGAAGTTCGATGTCTGCACCCATGCGTTGCAGTTCCTGTACATGCATAAAGCGATTCTCGAAAATTGTCTCCTTGACGGTCGCTGTCCCTTCGGCAGTCGTGTTAAGCGCTACGAACTGGGCTTGCATATCAGTGGGGAAAGCAGGGTGTGGTGCGGTTGTTAATCCGACTGACGCCGGGCGTTTGCCCTGCATGTCGAGTTCAATCCAGTCTGCACCGGTTTCAATGCGTGCGCCCGTGTCGACCAGTTTTTGTAAAACTGCATCCAGGAATACCGGGCTGGTTTTGCACGCCCGCACCTTGCCACCGGTTGCTGCTGCAGCAACCAGAAAGGTTCCTGTTTCTATGCGGTCCGGAACTACATGGTGTTCGCAGGCGTGAAGTTTTTCAACGCCGTCGATGGTAATGGTGTCGCTGCCAGCGCCACTGATACGCGCACCCATTGCGTTCAGGCAAATCGCCAGGTCGCTGATTTCGGGTTCGCGAGCGGCGTTTTCCAGTATCGTAATGCCCTCGGCCAGAGTGGCTGCCATCATCAGATTTTCGGTGCCGGTTACCGAGACAACATCGAACACGAAGCGAGCGCCTTGCAGGCGTGCGGCTTTGGCTTTGATGTATCCGTCCTCGATCTCGATTTCGGCGCCCATGGCTTTGAGGCCATCGATATGCAGGTTGACCGGTCGCGAACCAATGGCGCAACCACCCGGCAGCGACACTTCAGCTTCGCCGAACCTTGTCAGCAGTGGGCCAAGGAACAGTATGGAAGCGCGCATGGTTTTGACCAGTTCATAGGGTGCGCGCAGCTCGGTGATGTTGCTGTTATCTGCGACCAGCAACATGCTGTCACTGAGTTCAAATCGGGAGCCAAAGCGACCCATCAGTTCCAGCGTGGTAGTGATATCCCGCAGGTGTGGAACATTCCTCAGGGTAACCGGTTCCGGTGACAGCAAGGTGGCGGCAAGGATGGGTAGCGCGGCATTTTTTGCGCCTGAAATGGTGACATCACCCTGAAGCGGTCCATTGCCAATGATAGTTAGTTTATCCATACCCTGGTTAGCCTAGTTACTCGCTTCTTTCGCACTCGATGGGTTGAGTGTGGCAAAGGCTTCGATAATGCGGTCAATCTGCTCTGTCGTATGCGCCGCGCTTACGCTGCAACGCAGCAGGCTGTCGGTGGTTGGTGAGGCCGGCGGCATGACCAGGTTAACGTAGGCGCCATGATGCATGAGCTGGTTCCACCAGGCGATGGCTTGGTCACGTTCCTTGATGGTCACAGCCACTACCGGACTGACCTGTGGGCTGACCTGGAATCCGAGTTCTTTCAAGCCGTCGTAGAGCCGTTGAGCGTTTGACCACAGGCGCTCACGTAACTCGGGGCGCTCCTGCATCAGTCGTAGGGCAACGCGCGTGGAGGCAATTACAGAGGGTGAAGGAGAGGCAGTGAAAATGTAGGAGCGGATGGCAAAACGTATTGCTTCCAGTTCGGCGTGGTTACTGACGCAGTATCCGCCGATGGCGCTCAGGCTTTTACTGAAAGTGCCGACGATAAAATCCACGTCGTCTTCTACGCCGGCTGCTTCGGCGACGCCGCGGCCATGCTCGCCGAGCATGCCAAGCGAATGTGCTTCGTCAACCAGCAGCAAACCGCCATACTTGTTTTTTACTTCGGCAATGTCTGCAAGTGGTGCCTGATCACCCAGCATGGAATAAATGCCTTCGACAATAATCAGTGTGTTTGCTGTGCGCTCACCCAGCCGGCGCAGGCGTTTTTCCAGGTCGGCGGCATCATTGTGTTTGAAGCGGACGATTTCAGCGCCCCCCAGGCGTACACCATCGTAAATACTGGCATGGCTATCGGCGTCGAGCACGATCACATCACCGGGGCCAGCCAGGGTTGATCCCATACCCATGGTGGCGGCATAACCGGTGGAAAAGACGATTGAATGTTTTTTATTAAAAAAGGCGCACAGCTCCTGTTCCAGCTTTACGTGCTCAATAAAGGTGCCGTTGGCCATGCGTGAGCCGGTGGTACCGGTTCCCTGTTCGGCCACGGCCTTTTGTGCAGCTGCGATACATTCAGGATCGAAGGTCAGGCCAAGATAGTTGTTGGTGCCCGCCAGGATGACCTTGTGTCCATTGACGATACCCTCGGTCGGGGAGAGAAATTTTTCTGTCACAGCGCCAAACGGCATTACACCAAGCTGTTCCAGCTCGGCGCGGATATCAATGATAGGCTGGAACTTGTCAAACAGGCTCATGGCTCAACGATCCAGTTTTTCGAGTTGGGCGGCCAGATCGTGGACAGTGCGAATATCCGGCAGGATATTCAACGGGATCGAAATGTCAAAGTGGTCCTCGATCTGCTCGATCAGCTCCATAACCTGCAGCGAGGTCAGGCCAAGTTCGGTTACCAGTTCTGTGTCTTCGTTGAGCAACAGACCTTTCTTGGCAAGCGGTTTGAGGATCTCGAAGATGCGTTCGAGGAATTCGCTATAGTCAGGCATGAAAAATCGGTTGTCCGTTCACGTGTCGATCAGCTTGCACCGAATGGCCCAAGTCGTTAGATTCCAAACGCTGAATTGTACTTGGAGTTGCGGCACGGTGCCACGGGTACCGGCCAGCCTGGCAAAATACCTGATGACTCAATCTGGAAGTCCTGAATTAGCGACCGTCGCCGACATAGAGGCGGGTTCCACACCACGGGTATGGTTGGTGACCGGTTATCGTGCCGGGGAGCGCAACCAGATTATTGCGCTGGCCGAGGCGCTTGGCTGGCATTTCGAGCTCAAGGAGCTCTTTTATCGGAAAAACGAGTTCCTCACCAGCCTGTTTCGCGGTAGCGACCTGCGTGGTATCCGCCTGGCCAAATCCAGCCCGCTGGATCCCCCCTGGCCGGATCTGGTGATTTCTGCGGGGATGCGTAACGAGCCCGTCGGTCGCTGGATACGCAAGCAGTCAGGCGGGCGCACCCGGCTGGTCCATATCGGCCGGCCCTGGGCCCGGCCGGAAAATTTCGACCTGCTGATCACCACGCCACAGTACAGGCTGCCCGAGCGTGACAATATTCTGCATAACACGACAACACTGCATCGTGTCACGGCGGATCGGTTGGTTGCCGAAGCGGACTGCTGGCGGTCACATTATGAGCATTTGCCGTCACCGTATATCGGGGTCATATTAGGTGGCAACAGTGGCCCCTATACATTCGGTGTACAGGCAGCTGCACGCATGGCAAAGCAGGTAAGCGAGCTGGCCCGAAAAAGAAATGCCTCGCTGCTTGTGACCAGCAGTGCGCGTACCTTTACCCGTGCGCTGCGGGCATTTGAGCAGAATCTGTCTGTTCCCTACGAACTCTATCGCTGGCATCCCGGCGGTAGCGATAACCCGTATTTTGGCATTTTGGGGTTGAGTGATGCCCTGGTAGTAACCGCCGACAGCGTATCCATGCTAAGCGAAGCCTGCGCGACCGGTAGAGAAGTCTATATGGCCGAGTTGGGTGGCTATGGCTATCCGATGCGGGAAGGCAGCACTATACCCATAGACTTTCGTCCGACAGCCCTGACCTACAGTTGGATGATGCGTTTTGGTCACCAGCGACTGAGTCGTGATTTGCGCCTGGTGCATCAAGCCTTGCTGGAGCAGGGGCAAGTGGTATGGCTCGGGGACGATTTTGACAAGGCGCCGGTGCAGCCGGTGGTGAACGATATGCAACGCGCGGTAATGCGTGTGCGCAGCCTGTTCAACCTGGCCTAGGCCGACACGGTTTTTTCTATCTCGATAGTACCGTTCCCCAGGCGGTAAACGCAGTCGGCAGCTTTAACCAGAGCAGTCTGATGCGAAATGGCGAGTATGGTCAGATCGCCGCGCAGCGCCCGCATTGTATTGCCAATTGCAGCCTCGTTTTCAGGGTCCAGGGCGCTGGTGGCTTCGTCCAGAATGAGCAATGCAGGTTTATGGACCAGCGCACGTGCAATCATAATACGTTGACGCTGGCCACCGGATAACTTGGTTCCACGTTCACCGACAGTGCTGTGAATACCCGCCGGCATACGCTCGACAAATTCCCATGCGCCGGCAGACTTGAGTGCCTGCACGGCATCGCCTTCACTGAGTGCGGGGTCGCCCAGAGTTACATTGTGCAATATCGAGTCGTGGAGCAGCAGGGTTTCCTGGGGGACGTAGCCAATCATCCGTCGCCAGGCTTTCAGATCGAGTTTGGACAGGGCGGTATCATCCAGAAGAATATTGCCGGACTGGGGTTTTAACAGTCCAATCACCAGGTCTATAACCGTGGTCTTGCCAGAGCCGGAGGGGCCAATCAGTGTGGTCAGGCTTCCGACCGGCACCTCCAGGGAAGCATTTTCAAGTACTGGATGCCGGTCGTAGGTGAACGTGACGTCATCCAGCTTTATGCTGTGTTGAAGCACAGGCTGCACCCCGCTGCCCAGATGTTCTTCTGCTATTGTCGCTTCATTAATCGATTCCTTCATGGACCAGAATGCACTCTCGCCTAACACGACTTTCTGATACTGTTTTTGTACCTTGCCTAGCTGACTCAGCATTTTTCCCAATGCAACAGCCAGTGCGATGACGGTAGCAAGCGGCATGCCGAATTTCACCAGGGCAACAAAGATACCCCCCGCGATCACTACGGTGGACATGACCTCCTGTGCTGAATTCAGTGCAGCAGAGCTGAATACCTGTTTGCGCAAAGCCCGGTTAAGTTTTGAAGTCGTATCGGCAAGTACGTTATCGGCCAGATGCTCACACGCCATGGCTTTTAGTGGTTTGACCGATTGCAAGGTGTCTGTGAGCCTGGAAAGCAGGGTTTTCATCAAGCTGGTTTGGCGCTTGCCCGCCTTGCGTGCCATGCGTACCAGGAAGTGCGAGATAAAGATGATCGCCAATCCTGCGCTCAAGCTGACCAGAGTGGCTTTCCAGGACACAGCAAGCGCGAAGGAACCGTAGATTAACGCCTGCAACAACAGGGTAATCACGGTGGCGCCATTGACAAAAGACTCTGACGAGCGCTGTGCTTCGGACGCAAGGCTGTTGCTCAGGCGGCCTATTGGTTGATGCAGGAAAAACTCCCATTTGCTGCGCAGAATAGCGCGTAACATTTCCAGGCGAAGGTCAGTCGCGACTTGTGCGGCGGTATAGCCAACCTGTCTCTGCGCCACCAGCAGCAACACACTCTTCAGCGTGATTCCTGAGATAATAATGATCAGCAACGTGCCGACGCTGGGTGAAAGGCCCAGATTGTCCAGTATGTTGATGAAGATCTGTTCAAATTCGTTGGGTGGACTTTGTGCGGTACCGGGAGCTCTTATGCCGGAATCATTTCTGATAGCGATGCTCAGGAATGGCAGAAATGCCGAGAGTCCAATACCTTCCGCGATACCCGCCAGTAACAGGGCAGTCATCATGATCAGGGTCTGCCCGGGATAGGCCCGGAAGAATGTCAGCATTAATTGCATAAAGTGGCTCGGAGGGTAGAACTGGATGGTACAGTGCCTGACTCGCAAGTCCGAATTATGCCTGCTGTCACCTTGCGAGACAAACTCAACGCATACGCCGCATCAGGCCTGAAGTTACGATAAGTACCAGTGTTACCGGGAAAAACGCAGCGATGTAGGGTGGTATTCCTGCGATTGAACCACCTGTCTGGACCAGCTGGGACATCAGGTAGAAGAGTATGCCTATGCCCGCACCAATGGCCAGGTTGCGGCCGAATGCGCCACTGCGTGCGGTTCCGAGGCTGGCCCCGATGGGGATGGCCAGAAACACCATTGCGCCAGTGGTCAGTGGCAGGGCAATACGTTGCCATAACAGTTGTTCGATGCGGTCTGACAACTGATCGGTAGACTTAAGGTAATCCGAGTATTCGTAGAGACTGCTGGGCGTCATGCCAGAGGTCGACATGGGCAGGGCTGGTAGCTCGTCAGCCGACCAGAAGGGGCCCATCTCCAGGTTATCCCGCTTGCGCGTGTGGAGTATGCCGTCTTCAAGTGTTTTCTGGGAAACCCCTAGCAGGTCCCAGCGTCGACTGGTAGTCAGTTGGGCGCGGTCAGCGTAAATGAAATTCAGCAGTTTGCCTTCCGGTGAAAACTCGTAAAGGTAGATATTGCGCGGGATCTGGCTGTTTTTCAGGGTGCGCACGTTGAAGAAACGTCGATCGTTGTTAGACCAGAGCCCCTTGCCGCTTAGCAGATTTGGCTGGCCGCTACGTGTCAGTGTTTTCTGGATTTCCGCCTGTTGATACAACGGCGCAGCAACATACTCGCTGCCGAGATAGAGAAGTGTTACCAGCAGACCGGACGGGATCGCTACCGCGCGGATGAACCGTTGCAGTGACACGCCCGCGGCACGGATGGCGATGATTTCACTGTGCTTGTTGAGTGCGGCGAGCGCGAGTATCGAGCCCAGCAGGATAATAACCGGTGCCAGCTCCAGTGAGCGTTGCGGGAGGGTGTAAAGCACAAACTGGAGTGCGTCCATAACCGTGTAGCGTCCTGTTACGCGGTCAAGTTCTTCAATCGTGCTCAGCAAACCGAAAATTGCCGACATGGTCAGCCAGATCAGTAACCAGCCAGCCAGGAGTTTACGCGCAATATAGCGGTCCAGGCAGTTCATCTCAGCTACGTTTCCAGCGGAGTCTGGGCACCAGGGTGAGCCAGGCAAACAGTGACAGCGGCAGCGAGTAAACCCACCAGATGCCGGGGTTTGTCGGGATTTTGCCATCCGCAACCCAGTTGCGCGCTGCGCTGGTGAGTACGAACAGGCCAATATAAAGGGCGATAGCGATGATGAAGCTGATATGCCGGCCTTGCCGCGGCGCACTACGGCTTAAAGGAACCGCCAGCAGTGCCAGCGCCAGGGTAGCCAGCGGTGTGGAGAGCCGCCACTGATACTCGGCAATGTCCTTGGTGGCATCCGACCGAGACAGATTGTAGGTTGACTCAGCTTTGCGCCGGTAACTGTTGTCTTTCTCAATGCCGGGGATCGGGATAATCAATTCTCCGAATTTCAGGGTAGTGTCCTGATGGCCGCCGGGATCCAGCAGGTAGCTATAGCCGTCGTAAAATTCGAAATTACGTGGCTTGCCATAGACGACCGGTGGCATTTTGGCTTCCCGGGCATAGATTACCTGCACCTTGCTGGAATTGCCGCGGCCTTTTTCGCTCTGCAGGAATATTTCCTTGAGGATGCCGTTCTGCTGGTCAACGTCATAGGCAAATAGCACGTATTTGGCATCCTGAAGTTCGATAAAGTGTCCGGGTTCTATCTTGCGAATGTCGAATTCCGCCTGGGCATCGGCTTCGAGCTGGTAGCTTTGCTGGTAGGCCCAGGGGCGCGCATACAGTGAGATAGCGCCGACCAGGGTAGCGATAACCAGCGTCAGCGTGGTTACTGAACGAATTACATGCCCTTCGCTGTAACCGGCGGCATGCATGGCAGTCATTTCCGAGTCGCGGTAGAAGCGGCTCAGGGTTGAGATGATAGACAGATAAAGTGCTGTGGGCAGCAGCACTTCCATGGCAACCAGGCTGTTCAGACCAATCAGGCGAAACACTATAGCCATCGGGATCATGCCGTCGGCTGCTTCGGACAACTTGACAGCGAAGCTATAGCCGGTAAAAACAACGACAAGCAGTCCAATGCCGAGGAACATTGGCTTGATGATTTCGGCGGTGATATGACGGCTGAGAACCACGGTTATCAAGGGCCTGTCTTTGTGTGTTCTGTGGCAAGGTAAGCTGATGGCTATTGTAACGAATATTTCAGTCCGCTGTGTCGCGCTGCAGGGCTGATTTAAATTCGGTAAGCTGCGGCTTTCACAGGGTGTTGCTGATCCATGTCAAACGCGTCGAGCGTACAATCCGGCCAGGATCCCCGCGTCTGGGTGTTGACTGGGCACAAAGCTGGCGATAATAGCCAGGTGATGGCATTGGCCGAGGCGCTTGGCTGGCCGTACGAGGCGAAACGCTTCTACTATAAACCCTGGGAGCTGATCACTAACCGACTGCTGGGCGCCACCCTTGCAGGTATTGATCGCGGCGCCTCCAGCCCGCTTTGTGCGCCCTGGCCGGAGCTGGTGATAACCGCCGGGCGGCGGAACGAACCGGTGGCTCGCTGGATCCAGCGTCAGTCGCCAAGCACGCGACTGGTACACATCGGGCGGCCATGGTCGCCGCTGTCAGTGTTTGATCTCATTGTCACCACACCCCAGTATTTTTTGCCGGATCAACCAAATATTCTGCATAATCATTTGCCTCTGCACGGGATGAATTCCCGGCAGCTTGAAGAGGCAGCGAGTTTTTGGCGGGGACGTTTCAGTAAATTGCAGCGTCCGTGGATAGCAGTACTAATTGGTGGCGACAGCGGTCCGTTCGTGTTTACTGAGTATAAAGGGCGGCGGCTGGGTCAGCTCGTAAATGAGCTGGCAGAGCGTGCAAATGGCGCGTTACTGGTTTCAAACAGCGCACGCACACCAAAATCCGTTTATGACGCGTTTCTTGATGAAATAAAGGTTCCTGCCCACGTGCATAACTGGCAGCCTGGTCAGTCTGAAAACCCTTATCTGGCTTACATGCAGTTGGCGGATGAACTGGTTGTTACCGGCGAAAGTATGTCAATGCTCACCGAAGCCAGTTACACCGGCAAGCCTCTGCATATCTTCGACCCGGGTGACGAAGGGGCCTGGTGGCGTCATCTGCACAATTACCGCTTTAAGCCACTCAGCCATCATTTCGCGATGCATGTTGCGCCAGAACGGATGCATCGTGATGTGGGAAAAATCCAGCGACAGCTGTTACTCGATGGTCGGGCGGTATGGCTGGGCGACCGCCTTCCTGAAGCTGGAGGTGTGAAGTTACCTGATGATGTACAGCGGGCGGCTGACCGGGTTCGCGCATTATTTGCGCCCCCTGGAGAAAGGCTCGCAACTATATAAAGAGGGAAACCCGGATATCCGGGATCAGGCCGCTGATAATTTCAATGGTGGATTTCCAGGCGGAGCCAGGTCTGGTGTTCGCTCCAGTACTTCGAAGGCATCATGCCGCACGTGGTTCTGTTTCATTTCCTCGCGCAGCATGTCTTCGCTGATAATGCCTTTATCGATGCATTCTTTCAGCATTCCGAAGAACAGGTCGGTCTGGTTCTTGTCGGGGTGTTCCTTATAGTTACCCAGCAGTCCATACTCGCCAAATAACTTGCGGCGTGCACGCATCGCCCAGGCCAGTGGTGGAAACAGGCGGAATTTTTCTGCCGGGCGCCAGTCGATCGGCAGGCCTGCTTTCCACGGCTGGGTTTTGCGACGTGTAACGTGGAGCATTTTGGTTTTGCTGGTCAGCTTATCGAAATCATTCCATTCAGGCTCAAAGAAATCGATGCTATCCCGGTTTTCATCTTTCAGGCAGATCCAGGGCATGTAGTCCTGTTTGAACTCGAACATGGCATTGAACTTTTCTTCCACGTGCCAGTGTTTGAGTTTTTCACAATCGAGCAGCATGACACTGCTGGCCATGCAGCGGTCGACCAGGCCTTTGGGGCCGGAGCGCATGCGACACATGATCGCTTTGCCATGCATGTCGCGTGACAGCAACTCCCAGATGTCAGCCACAGCAAAAATGTCGGGGTCAATAACCACCGCGCGACCCTGGAAGCCCATTAACTCGGGTGGCAAGAAGCGGGTAGGTGTGAAGGATTGCAGATCGTCATTCAGCCAGGTGCGTTTTACGCCGTCCCGCAGGTACAACTGGCCTTCGCGTGCCCGGAAGAAGGGATAGTCCCGCGTATCCATGATTTTGACGTCGAACTGATCCGCGTGTGATGAATTACGTTTCAGTGCGTATTCGGCAACCAGGGCGCCGACGATTTGTTTGTGGTTGGTTTGGATGAAAACGCAGTTATCCATATGAATTCCCGAATATTTAAAGCAAATTTCGATGGGGTAGCATTATAGCAGATGTTGAGGCCCTTGGCCGTTCCGGAAATTGGTGGTTTATGATGGCAGGCGCCGATATAGTGCAGCCACATCCTCAGGCAAGTCTGTTTCAGCATAGTATTGCATCCAGTTTTTGATTCTGGCGGTGTCGAATTGTTTTAATGCGCGTATCTTGCTGCTCCCTATTCATCGCTGGACTGATTCCGGGGCGTTGTTCCAAGGATTGAGCTTATTGTCTGAATAGTATTCCTAATAGCAGGGTTGCGTTAAAAGGCCTTCGAAATGCATAGCCATCTAGCGAATGTCTCCTGTTTTGCCGTAAATACTTCGCATCAGGTTCATGTGGTTGCGCCAGCCCAATCCGGGTTCACGCCAGAATTGTTGCGTGGTGTAGCTGCCAAACAGCCTTTCTACAAAAATGGACCCTGGGTGGGCGAATACGTAAGCTGCTTCAGTGAGTACGGCTGCGAAATCACTTGTGGTCAGTTTGTTGACGGTTCTTCCCGAGCTTGTCGTCTCGCGATGTAGTTGAGGCCTATCTCTCGCCCGGAAAACCCATGGCGGGATACTGCCCGCAGAAATGTTTCCTTGCAGCCAGCCTTGAAGCGGTCGTGCAGCTCGATGGCGATCGTGTCGACCTTGTCGAGCCAGTCTGTGTTTCCCGCAAACAGCTCTTTTTCTCCGCCTTCGATGTCAATCTTGACAATGTCAGCGTGGTCGGACTGCGCCAGTTCTAGTAATTCATTGACTGTCACAGCTTCGATACCGTCCTCGTCGGTACCGCATTCCCTGAGCTGGAAATCCGAGGACTTGGCGTTGGCATCCACCAGCGTCAGGCGAGCGCGGTGGCTCCATATGCCAGCTTCTACAACCCTGACATTGGGGTACGAGCCGGTGTTCTTGCGTAACCACTCGATGTTCGAAGTTGCTGGCTCTACCGCTATGATGTGCGCCCGAGGGTATCGGTGAGCGAAATAGACGGATGTGTAGCCGACGTTAGCGCCGATATCCATGATCAGCTTTGGTTCATGGGTAGTTGTAAAATCGTATTCGTCCAAAAGGAATACTTCTTCGAAAATGAAGGGGTCAGTTGTATCTGGGCGTACCAGAATTGGTGCGGATAGCCTGGATACGTTGATGGGTACGATTCGGGTTTTGTAGGTAACCAGGCGCCAATAGGCTGTAATACCCGGGATCAAGCCGAGTCGTTGGCAATAGCGGGACACGCTTTGACGGCTTCGCAGCCGTCTTTTTAGGCGGCGACGAATTTCTCGAACCTTAAATCCCATTCGCAGTAAGTCCTGAAAGCTTTCGCCGTCTTTCGGCTCTTGTAAAAGAGCATACATCTATAGATGAAGGTGCTTCAATCCCGGAGGTACGGGAGGCGTGGCGGCATCGTCTTAACTCTACCATAGTCGGATGTGCCGCTTTGGTAAGTGTGGTGAACAAGTGAGCCTGTACCGGGCTGTGTTTAATGCTCTGCGCAATTAGTATGGCGAGTTGCAGCCGGAAAATTACCCACAATCCCCGGGGGCGCATAATGGCCTTGTCTGTACCGTTGAGCATGAAGACCGCATCAAATATAAAATATGCCAGGTAGAAGGGTTTATCGGTTTCGCAGTAACCCTGAATCCCGATGAAGTTGGCATAGGACAGCCTGCAAACGTAGATCACTCCACCAGTCAGTCTGCCATCCCTGAGCGCGCCCAACAGGGTGTTATGCGTAAAATATGTGGGTTCAAGGTTATCATTCGGGTTTGCCCGGGTGGGTTTCCGGTAAACATCTCCAATGATCGAAGCATATTGGCTCCGGACGAAGATAACTTGCCAGATTGGTATCCGTGCAGACAGGCCGCTATCCATTGGTTTGGAGAATATGCCGATCGAAGACAACAGGAATAATAATGCGTAGATCAGTATCAGGATTCCAACAAGTGTTGTCGCGTTCCTGATGGTAGGCGCCTGTACAGCTCGGCCACATCTTCAGGTAAATCTGATTCAGCATAAAATTGTGTCCAGCTCCTGATTCTGGCGGCATCGAATTGATTAAAGGCGTGTATCTTGCTGCTCCCTATTCCCCACTGGACCGTTTCCGGGGCATTGCTCCAAGGGTTGAGCATATTGTCCGAGTAGTCTACTCCTAGAGCTGAACTGAGTTTGCGAATTTGTTCTTCGGGTTCGGTCAGGATGTCTTCGAAATGCAGTGCCATGTAACGCTGCTCGTTGATCGATGACAAAAAATCGAGGATGTTCCTGTTGATAGTACTCCAGTGATCCAGCCACCTGGGTAGTCTCTGCTTATATACCCGCTCCTGGTACCGTTCAAAAAACAGTGCTCGCCAGAATTTTTTAGGGCGGATTAACATGTGGCTGTTCAAGGTCTGCTTTTTTACATTTCTGGCGATTGCAGAAGCGGCTACACCGAATGGGTGCCTGATCAGCCAGATATAAAAGGGGTTGAAAGATTCCAGTCGATCAAGCGTTGCTCTGTCGAGTGCATACGCCGGAGTTTTGTCGACGAGAATTCTGCCGGCTTGTGAGCATGATTCTATAATTGATGCGTAGTACGAGTTGGTAGACTGGTCAGGATCAGGGTGCAGTATCCCGGGAGATACGTGTTGTGTTCCAAGCTGGCGGGTAATCTCCTCGACCGAGTGTTTTGCCACCGGGTAGTTGGCTTGCCAGTCGCTGACTTTTTTCCATCTTAAAATATGCAATTCCGGTGGTGACAGGAGGGAAGGAGATCCGGCCAGCATCATGCTTAGTAGCGTTGATCCAGCGCTTTCTGTGCTAAGAATCGCGATCAGTTTTGTGTTCATCTGTGCTGTCCCGGATAGTTTGAAGATCTGTGAATCTAGAGTGCAGAAGGGTTGGTGCTTCGCGAGTTGGCACGTTGGGAGTTTCGTGCAATCAGTATGGCCAGCGGTAGCCAGAATATTATCCACAGCTCCCTCGGACGCGTGATTACTTCGTCCGTATCGGTAAGCATGCAGGTGACACCAAACAGCAAACAGGCCAGGTAGAACGGGTCTCCCGTATCACGGTAGGCCTTAATCCCGATATGACCAGCGTAGAAAAGTATCCAAACGTAAAGTAGTCCGCCAATCAGCCCGCCGTCTCTCAGCGTGCCCAGTAGAGTGTTGTGGGTGTAATAAGGCGGTTCCAGGTTATCATTCGGGTTTGACCGGGGTGGCTTCTGGTAACCATTGCCAATAATCGGGGCCTCCTGGATTCTGACCAGGACTGCCTGCCAAATCACCATCCGTGTAGACATGCCATGGTCGAGCGGTTTGTTCAGCATGCCCATTGAATACGAGAGAAATAATAAGGTGAATGCCAGTGTCAGGGTTCCCACGACCTTTAACGCGGTGTTATTGAAGTGTTTACCAGCGAGCAGCAGTATGGCAATAGTGCCTGTGGATGCCAGTATCCCCGTCTTGCTTTGTGTCAGGAAGACAAAGCAAAGAAGTATCACGCTGTTGATGTATAGCAGTAGTTTTAATGGTCGTTTTCCGCTGTGCAAACCGAGGTAGATGCTAAACAGTGCATGCAGGCCATACAAATAGGAACTGGTGTTGGTATTTTCGAGGGTGCCGATACCGACCAGACGCGAATCAGGGTAGCCAATACCCAGCAGGCTGGAATCCGGGAATGTATGCTGTGTGTACCATATGGGGATCGAGATCAGCGCTGCCACGCCTGCCGAGAAACAGATGGTCACCAGTATTTTTCTGAACATCTCGGGCTTCGTGGTCTGGAGGTACGCTGTGAGCAAAATAAAGGCGAGAATGTACAATGCCAGTCTGAACGTCTTGAAGAATTCGAGCCACGAAAAATCAGCGCTCCAGAATGATGTTGTCAGCATCCAGGCCAGGTAAGCGGCGGTCAGCATCCAGAGAGTGTTGCGTTTCATGGGTACCAGCAAGTCTCTTGCGATAAAAAGTAATGGCACAAATACGGCAACGCTGAAAAATTTGTATTGATCAACGGCGTTGGGAATAAAAAAGAAGCCTGCCATGAACATGCCATAACCATAGGGTATGTAGGCGTGTATATGTGATTTGACCTGCTGCACGCGCTGGTTGAGCATCATCGAACGAAATCTCGCATGGAAGTGTTATTCAAAATGAGCAAGTCGAGGTAACTTGACCGGGTGTGGTAACGCCCGAAGAGAATTACTGAACCGCCATGCCATAGAACGGGCAAAACAGCTGCGTTGCAAGGCGTTGGGGGCAGTGCTGTACTGGTTTCGGTTTTCCGCATCATTTTCGATATTGTGCCGCCAACTCTCGATACACGCCTGCGTAGCGGTCAAGTGCAATCTCCATGTCCATTCTGGAAGTAACCCAGTTATGTCCGCCGGCGGCAAGCTCCGCCCTCAGTTCAGAATTGTCCAACAGACCCAGGATGGCCTCAGCAAGGCTGTGAGCGTCACGTTCAGCAAGCAGAAAATGCTGGCCTGAGGTTCCCAGGTCGTCTGAAAGACCAGTGAAAGGTGTCAATACCACCGGCACCTTCGAAGCCATGGCCTCGAGTACGGAGTTGGGCATACCTTCGCGATCGGAGGGCAAAACGAGTACATCTGTCGCCCTCATATAGGTCTCGATTTCCGCTACTTCCCCTACAAAATGTACATTTTGCGGGGCGGGACTTGCCTGCCGTAGTGATTCCAGGCGGTCACGGAACGCTGCGAGTTTTGGATCCTGCAGGTCTGTGCGCGGGCCGATTAGAGCAAGATGGGCTGAGGGGAAACGCTCGGCGATTCTTAGCCAGGCTTCCAGCAAAATGTCTCCACCTTTGCGCGGTATGACCGCGCCCACTGTGGTAACCAGAAAGTCATTTCCGGAGACGCCGAGGCTGGCGCGCAACTCATGGTGTTCGTTGCCATCAGTCGACGGCTTGAAGCGGCGCAGATCTACGCCATTGGGAATTACTTCCACCGGGGTCGTGACGCCCATTTCCCTGACGATGTCGCGTAGCGGTGTGTTATTGGTGATGATGCAGTCGAGCTGGTTGTAAAGTTCCCTGGCCGACCACGACCTGTAGGCTCGTTTGAAGCGGTTTTTTGATATTTTATTCTGCCTAGGTGCAATAGTGACTGCGTAGGCAACGGCTATGCGGCGTGCCCGCAGGTAGCGGATCCACGGGATGGTCAGCGGCTGCAGGCTGGTCACCAGCTGCAGTACCTCGGCCTGGTGGCCGGCCTGCAGGCAACCTCTCGCCACCGTCTGGTTAAACAAAACTGCGCGCTGCCAGCCCTTTTCGTCCGGCAAGCGTACGCGGTGTACCGGCGTACCGTCAGGTGTCGCCGAGTCGAGAATGTCGCCCACCCGGCTCTTTTGCCACTCCTCTGCATGTCCAGCAGCGGTGTGCTCATTGGCGGTCGGTGTGCCGGTGACGATACGGGTATCAATGGACCTCGCATGAAGTCCGGGAAGATAGCGCAGAAAACGCAATTGAGCGCCGCCGTAAGTTGGGAAAAACGATGGTGCTGCAAGACAAAGGTTCAATTTTTTCACAATTAGTCTGTCAGGAGATTGGCTCGTGGCGTATCGACTCGGGCTCCGCCTTGTATCCCCGTTGCCGCCGTTACTTATTGGACCACAAAACACGTATTATAAGGTTTTCTTCGTTCCAGGCTATTGCAGAGCTTCAAACCTGCAGGTTGCCAGGCCAGGATATTCGCAACAGACTGGCTCGATGGTCCGATATAACCAGGGATAAGAACGGAATGGTCCTATATGTGCGGTATTAGTGGATTTATCCAGCGGGGGCAGAAGCACGAGAGGTTGTGTGCAACGGCGACAGCTATGGCCGCCGCGATGGAACATCGTGGGCCGGACGGGTCTGGTGTCTGGGCAGATGAGGCTGCCGGAATCGCTCTCAGTCATCGCCGGCTTTCAATCCAGGATCTGTCGCCTGCGGGCCACCAGCCGATGGAATCCGCTTGCGGCCGGTTTGTCATCACGTTCAATGGCGAGGTGTACAATTTCAGGCCGCTGTCAGCCGAACTCCAGGCCGCGGGACATAGTTTTCGCGGCCATTCAGACACTGAAGTCATGCTGGCGGCGATACGTGAGTGGGGGCTCGACGAGGCGCTGCGGAGAATGCAGGGGATGTTCGCATTCGGTTTGTGGGACCGGGAGCTGCGGACACTGACACTGGTTCGCGACCGGGTCGGTAAAAAGCCACTGTATTACGGGTGGTTCGGTGATGCTTTTCTGTTCGGTTCCGAACTGAAAGCTCTGCGTCAGCACCCTGGATTCCGACCTGAAATCGATCGAGATGCGTTGGGGACTTTTATTCAGTACTCATGGATTCCATCGCCGTATTCGATATTCAGGCAGGTAAAGAAGCTGCCGCCGGGCTCGTACGTGGTCGTGTCACCGGATGGTGGTTGGGATGCGACGCAGCCAGAAATCTACTGGTCCGCAAAAGAGGTGGCAGAACGCGGCGAGCGCGAGCCATTCGGTGGTTCTCTGACAGAGGCCACCGATGCACTGGAGGCCCTGCTCAAGGATGCCACGGCGGAACGGATGATCGCCGATGTCAGCCTCGGCGCCATGTTGTCAGGCGGCTTCGATTCGACTTTGATAGTAGCGATGATGCAGTCAGTCAATGCTGCACCGGTAAAGACATTCTCCATTGGTTTTCATGAGGCAGAGTACAACGAGGCGACCCATGCCAAGGCTATTTCAGAGTATCTTGGAACTGATCATACGGAGCTCTATGTTTCCTCGCAGGAAGCCATGCAGGTCATCCCTGATTTGCCAAAACTGTATGACGAGCCGTTCGCAGATGCGTCGCAGATTCCCACCTTTCTGGTTTCCCGTCTTGCCCATAACGATGTCACGGTTGCCCTGACCGGTGATGGTGGAGACGAGCTCTTTGCAGGCTATACGCGCTACCCGTCGGCGCTGAAGAACTGGAAAAAATTGCAGAAAATTTCTCCGTTCGCCCGACGGTTCGGCTATCGGGCCGGGCAGCTTTTACTCGACAATGGGTGGGGCATCCTGGAAAGCATATCTACCAGTGATCGGGGCTGGCCGGCGAAGGCCGGCAAGGCATTGGCAAAGATGCAGCGTAAAATTGAGCGCTGGCAGGCGACCGACCCCATGGATATGTTCGCGTGTATGACTGTGCATGATGCCACCAGCAGCCGTTTCGTGCCTGGGGCGCGGCAACTGCAGACTGTATTGAACCACCGTTCGGACTGGCCGCAGCTGCGTGAGCCGTTGCAAACAATGATGTATCTGGACCTCATGGGTTTTATGACTGACGATATCCTTGTCAAAGTGGATCGTGCCAGCATGGGCGTCAGTCTGGAGGTCCGCAGTCCTTTGCTTGATCATCGAATCGTGGAGTTTGCCTGGAGCCTGCCGATGTCGCTGCGTATCGGGCCGGGTGGTGGGAAACAGGTAGTGCGCGAATTACTGTCCCGCTATGTCCCCAGAGAAATGACCGATCGCCCGAAAGCGGGCTTCAATGTGCCGGTGGGGGAATGGCTGCGCGGCCCGTTGCGAGATTGGGCGGAAGAACTTCTCGCGCCTGCCCGCATCGAACAGCAAGGGCTTCTTGATAATCATGCGGTGCAGCGTCTGTGGCAGCAGCATCAATCAGGCTGGCGCAATCATAAAAACCTGGTGTGGAGCATTCTGATGTTTCAGGCCTGGTATGAAGACGCAGGACTCTAATTCAGAGGGATAGGTTAATCAGGTTTGCGGAGCAAGGACAGTATACGTGCGCGCACCTGGTTTTCTGTGTTGGGCAGGGTTCCGGCTGGTTGCTTGAACGGCTTTCCTGCCTTGACTGCGTAGCCGCTTTCTATAAGGCTGGTATGTAAACGTGTCAGATCCCGTGTGTACCCAACTAGTCCACTTTGATACAGTAGCTGGCCCGCCATGCGTATGGAGCGGTCAAGTAGACCATCACCCTGATACATGTGCAGGCGTTGCGAAATACGTTGCCAGAGCCTGCTGCCCGGTATGAACGGCAGTGGAAAAATTGCCAGTGGTTTACCGCAGTCGGCAACTTCGATCAGCATGGAAACGCTGTCACCCGTCACCACAAAATAGTCCGCGACACCCAGCAGTGCAAGGTAGGGGTTATTTTGATCATCGCCCTCCCAAGTGTGCAGCATCGCCTGATCGGGAAGATTCTGTTTCAATGCCGTACAGACTTCTGCAGGGGTCCGGCGGCTGGTGGAAATATAAAGGCTGCCGCCAAGCTCACGCTGGATCTGCTTACAGCAATCCATCAGTTGTACTGCGACCCGCTCGTCAAAGCGAAACGGGCGGGTAGGCCCTCCAACCAGCACAGCAATAATCGGCTTTGCGAGGCCGGCGAATTCGTCCATATGTTTTTCTGCTGCAGAACTGACGGCGTGTTGATCCACTCGCAGCAAGGGCAGCGTCAACTGCATCACATTCGGTGCGTGTGGCACGCTGTGCTGGGGCGGTACAATTATAAGGTCGAACTTCTCGATCCAGCGACGCGGTCTGCCCAGCAGTACGATTCTTGTCCGGGGATGCTGCTGTTTGATCCAGAGGGCCGCCATTGCGTGCCTGCGACCGACAGTAATGACAAGATCCGGCCAGGGCGGTTCGAGGGTGTCCGAGTGTGACAGGTCGAGGTGATCCAGGGATACCTTGAAACGCGGTTTGCCACGAATATACCGAGATTTCGGTACCAGTTTCCTGGTGTCGTAAGCAAGGCCGAGGCTGTCGGCGATCATTGTTGCCTGTGCGTTGTCGCCAAGTTTGTCGCCAATAACCAGCCATACTCGAGGTTCATTACCAGTTGGATTATTCACTAGGCAGTTCAAATGCTCAGCGGAATATGCCGCGTCGATAAAGGCGCCAGACCATGCCCCATACAAAAAGCAACGGATAGCGCCGGACTTTGTCTGGTATTTCGATCCTCTCACCGGAGTGGCGCTCAAGCTTCCAGGCGATATAGTCGAGCCCACCTTCAAAAGTGAACAGGGCTTTACTCAAGCGGGCCAGTGACAGCAATTTTCCCTGCAGCGAGCGCAGGCGCCAGCTCAGTCGGTTCAACGTGCGTCTGGATCTATTATGCTGGAAGGTATAGCCGCTTTGAGGTGAAAAGGTAAAGTTGTGGCTTAACAGCGGTGCAGCCAGTTCGGTGACAGCGCTGTAATAGTCGGCGCTGTATGCTGCCAGCTGCTGCGCCCGTGTTTGTGATTCGGGGCGCAGCTCAGTGCCATAGCTAAGCTTGAGTGCATCCTGCCAAAGTGATTGTGCCGAGCCCCTGGGTGGTACGCTGGGAAGCGCGCGGTTTAAAAGAGTAACAATAGCTTGTGCCATGCAGGTCGCGACACGGCTTTGAACCTCTGTATCCCGGGACCAGGCGATGGCCGTGGGTTGGCTGAATCGGCCCCATAAATAGGAATGGAACCAGCGAGGCGATGTACCTTTGTCAAAGTCATCTGGTGTAAGCAAGGCGTATTTGCAGCGTATGGTTTTCCCCTCATAAGGAAATTCCGCGTAAAACACGTTGGGTGGTAAGAGCCAGTTCCAGAACGCCCCGGCGACACTGCTGTTAGCGCAGCGATAGTTATCGACAATCAGATACAAATCAACGAGACCATCATAAGGGTCTCCGCTGCGCAGGCAGGAGCCATAAAACAGGATTGAGGCTGCGCAATTTTTATATCGGTGTTTCAGTGACTCGACGAGATGTCGTAACGCCGGGTGATCGGGTGCCGGAGTCAATTGTGTGACGGCATTCGCCAATGGTTCTAGTTGTTCCTTCGCGTTCACTGGTTAACCACGGCCTATACGCAGAAACTCAAGGGTGCCGCCATTGCTGATAGATAATGGTCCGTATTCACGACTGGCAGGGTGCATTTCGCCATCCAGTGTGAATATGCCATCCATAGACAGGTGAATCCGGTCGGCATTATGACTGAAATAGCCGTTTTCTGGCGTAACATGGCGATTTTCTTTGCCACGTATAAGGGCAGGGAAGGCACGTAAAACCTTTTTAGTAGGCTTCTCGATCCAGGTGCTGTGCAATGCGCCCTGCTCCTGCCCCCAGTAGGGTCGTAACCCGAGAAACAGGCGCTGCAGGGATGTAATCAGCAATTGAACGACCGGGCGGTCTTTCAGTGTGTCCTGGTGGTCCAGGGTGATATCCATTGCGGTTGGATCGGAAAAGTAGGGCTCTTTTCTTGCGATGCCCCAAATTGTACGCAGCATGACCAGTCCCGGTGCAAGCTCATCCCGAATGCCTCGGGTGTGGATTTTTTCGGTACAGTATTCGATGCCGCTGATAATAGTGCCAGCACCGAAGAACATTCCGTAAGCGACTTTGCCATCGCTGGCTCCTTCGACCCTGATAACGGGGCGCTTCTGCAGTTCTACGACCCCCTCATCCTTAAGTGCCCAGTTGGCCATTCGTTGTACGCAGTCGGTCAGCGAGCCTTGCAGGCCCACGTCCCCAGCGTTCATATTGGTTGTGCCGCCGGGCAAGAGAATGATCCCGGGCTGATCAGTGAAATGATTGTCCTCCAGCAAACTCGCAAATACCCGTGCGGTTGTGCCGTCACCGCCATTTACGGCGAGAATATCGACACCGAGTTGGGAGAATTCCTTGAGAACACCGGGAATGTCATCCTCGCTATGGGTCGTCCGATGGTGAATGCGCGGGTGATTTGCGACAATGCTGTCAACGCGCCCCAGCTTTGACTGATTACGTCGGCTGTTCGCATTGCTGATGAGGCCTATGCTGGGCAAGCGCTGATTGCGGGAATTTGCGGTCAAAATATGATGTGAATCGTTTATGGCCGTGATCTTTTCAAGCGTATCAACGGCATCCTAAATCAATGCAGGACATTCAACAAATACGGGGCAGCAAGAAATGTCAGTAGTTGCTCAGCCAGACAGCGATGGTTTCTATTTCGCCCATCTGTCAGATCCTCATCTGACCACGCTGCAGGGCGTGCGTTGGCGGCAGTTGATGAACAAACGCATGCTTGGTTATCTGTCCTGGCACCGCAAACGGCGCGCCGAGCACCGTAGTGAGGTGCTGGAGGCGCTGCTCGAAGATCTTCAGCGGTCGCGTCCCGAGCATATCGTCATCACCGGTGATCTAACCCACGTCGGGTTGCCGCAGGAATTTCGTCAGGCACGGCTGTGGCTGGACCGGCTCGGCGCCTATGAGCAGGTGACTGTGATCCCCGGTAATCACGATGCTTATGTGCGCACCGCCTGGGACACTACTTATGCGCAGTGGGCGCCTTATATGCAGTCTGATCCGGCCTACAGGTCCGGTGATGCCAACACAGAACTCTTTCCGTCTTTACGAGTGCGGCATGGCGTAGCGCTAATCGGGTTGTCCAGTGCGGTAGCCTCACCACCCCTTATGGCAACTGGCACACTCGGGCAAGAACAGCGTGATCGGTTGACTAGTATACTTCGTGAAACCGGGCAGCAGGGCCTGTTTCGCCTGGTGCTGCTGCACCATTCGCCGCGCGAAGAAGAAGAAAAATGGCGCAAGCGACTCACAGATGGCCGCGCCCTGTGCAGTATTCTGGGCGAAGAAGGCGCGGAGTTGATCCTGCATGGTCACGGGCACCGCAATGCAGAATCCGGGGTGCCGTATGCAGCAGGTGAGATCCCGGTGTTTGGTATCCCGTCGGCGTCGGCTATTGGCCATAAATCCGGTCGTGAGGCGCAGTATCGCCTGTACCGTATCAGGCGCCATGGCGATGCATGGTCGATGCAGGTCAGTGTGCGCGGCTACCAGGCTGGCAGTCGGTCATTTATCCAGTTGCAGGGCCATCATTTGTCGGTGCCGGTGATGCCTTCCACCAGTTCCTGATCGGCGATCGAGTCCACGTCGATCGCTGCCTCCGGGTAGGGCAGGTGTACCGGTGCAATAGTGACATTCAATCGCTGTGACAGTTCTCCGAGCGCCTGATCCAGTGTCATCCGACCCAGTACGTAACGCAGTACTGACCACCAGCCCAGTTGACTGATAATGCGCAGAGGATTCTTTCTTTGCTGTTCCACGCGCCGCCATGCCTGCGCCACGCGGTGGGAAGCGGGTGTCATGAACGTGAACAGATTGCAACCGCAGTAGCCGCCGTCACGGAAGCGCGTAACGGTTTTTTTTGCGGCTGGATAGCGTGCATGTATCGAGGCGTAATCGGTTAGTCCTACGCCGACATCCGCGCCGGTTTCCAGCGAGCGTGCAACAAAGTCATCGACGATCTCGGCACTCAGCAACGGGTGGTCGGCAGTGGTAATCAGTACCGGAGTATCAGGCAGAGTCTGCATAGCCTGATAGGCACTGTTACTGGGGCTATCTGCGGGGGGTAGCCAGCGGATGTTCCCCTGTTCCAGGGCATCGCGGAGGAACGTGCTAGCCGGTAACTGTTGTTCCTGTGGCCCTGAAATTACAATATGCGCAACGTGTTGGCTTTCCAGTAGTGCGTGAACCACTCGTTCCAGCATTGGCGTGCCATCTATTTTCACCATTGCCTTGCAGCAAGCACCTGAAGCTTGCAATAACGGGTCGTTGGCATTGCGGTCGGCGGCCAGAATCACGGCAGTAAATTGCTGAGAGGTCATGGGCGCTTAGTTTATAGTGCTTTTTCGTACAGGCGGTAGGTTTTGTAGGCAACGCCACCGAGCGATTCAATAATATTGCGCATGCCGCTGTTGTGCTCCAGGATCCAGGACATTTCCATTTCACGCATGCCGCGTGCCAGTACAGGGTAACGCAGGGTATCGGTAATCATATACGACAACGCCGGACCGAACGGCGTGTGGTGATACTTCTTGCGCACGCCCATCAGCGGTATGCGTGCGGATTTCGGATAGCGCACTTTTAGTCGCCACAGAAGTTTTAACCAGCCAAATGGCAGAAGTTTGCCGTTCAGGTCGGCGATGGCTTCATTGATGTTGGGCAGGCAAATGATCATGGCGGCCGCTTCACCATCGACTTCGGCAATCTGTACAAAATCGTCGCTGATTAGCAAAGACATGACTTTGCCGATTTCAGTGAATTCTGCCTCAGTCATGGGTACGGAACCCCAGTTTTCCGACCAGGCTTCATTAAAAATATCGCGCAACAGCTCGAGTTCCTGTTTAAGGCGCTTGCGATTCAGCGGGCGGATCGTGATGCGTGCCGATAGCCGTTTGACCAGGCGCTGCATGACTTTGGGCACCACGAAGTCCGGATGCTGGTGGTAGGCAATAAGGTCGACGGCTTTTTGGTACCCGGCGGCCTCCACCGCCTGCCCGTAATATGGGCGTCCATGCACCATCATGATGCGTGGTGGAGTATCGAAGCCCTTGATCAGTAGGCCGCATTCCTCGTTTATGGACAAGTTAAAGGGGCCTGTCGCTCGCTGCATGCCTTCGGATTTTAGCCAGCTTTCGGCTGCCGAAAACAGTATTTGAAAAACTTCAGGGTCGTCGATTGCCTCCAGCAAGCCGAAATGGCCGGTATTATCCTTGTATTTATCCTGATGCAGCTGATCGATCTGGGCGCTGATTCTGCCCACCGGCTGGCCGTCCCGGCGGGCAAGCCAGGCGCGCCAGCGGGCATGCTGAAAAAATGGATTTTTCTTGCTAAACCTTTCTTTTTGCTCGAAATAGAGCGGGCATACCCAGTTTGGGTCGTCACGATAAAGTGTTTTCGGGAAAAGGATGAATTCATCCAGCTCCTGGTGCGTGGTGACTTCGCGGACCGTCAGGCCATCCTTGTTGTCCGGCATAGAATCCATGTTCCAGTGTATGAGCAGGCGCAGATGATACCGGTGCGCAGGGGTTGCTGCCAGCAAGCAGATACCGGGCCTGGCCCGGGTCCGGCGCAAGCGCATATTCCAGCGTCTGTCAGGGATATTGGTCTGCTACTTGCTTCAGGGGTTCCCAAAGGTCTGGACATGGCGGCTTAAAACGACCATCCAGACAGGCCTAAAACTGTCGGCAATAATTGTCGTAAAAATGCGACAAATTGCTGCTGGCGTAATTAGGCCCGTATTTCAGACAGATTTTTTATTGAAAAAGTATTGTGTTTTTATCCTATTGTAGGAATAATGCACGACCAAGTAGTAAGGCTGAAGGGTGTAGTGACTGTCGTTGGGAAAATACAACGACTTACATCAAGCCTCCAGTAAGAAACGCCACTCCGGGTTTCTTGCACCATGTTTGGATGAACTTTTTTGGGGTGTTTCTGCCGGTTAGGCGGAAACCTGGAAATAGTAACCTCAAAGGGAAAAGTCTTTTGGGCTCTGAATCGACACCAACTGAACACAATTTGCCGTTTCGTGCCGCTGATTTTGCCACTCTAGCTGAAGCTCTGGACTATGCGGCCCAGGGCGATACCGGTGCAAATTTTTACACCGGCAGGGGTGAACTGTATGCCAGCCTGCCATATGCTGAGTTGCGCAAAGAAGCGCGCGTGCTTGCTCGCAAGCTCCTGGGTATGGGGCTTGTTAAGGGCGATCGCGTTGCGCTCGTGGCAGAAACCAATCCAGACTTCCTGCGGTTCTTTTTCGCATGCCAGTATTCCGGGCTTGTCCCTGTTTCCCTGCCTGCGTCGGTTAACCTCGGCGGGCACACTGTTTATGTGACGCAGCTGCGTGGCTTGCTGGAAAGCAGCAAGGCTTCAGTGGCAATGGCGCCGAGCGGCTACGCATCTTTCCTCGAAGAAGCCGGCGAAGGTCTGGGTCTCAAGCTGGTTGGTGCGCCGGAGCTGTTTGATGCGTTGCCCGAAGCCGAGATCGAGTTTGAGTCGGTCGTCGCAGCTGATATTGCTTATATCCAGTACACGTCAGGTAGTACCAAATTCCCTCGCGGTGTGGTGATTGAACAGCGCGCGGTGATGAGCAACCTTGCCGGCATCATCCGCCATGGCGTGAAGATTGGTCCGCAGGATCGTTGCTTGTCCTGGTTGCCTTTCTATCATGATATGGGGCTTGTAGGCCTGGTACTGGTACCGGTGGCCGCACAAGTTTCTGTCGATTACCTTGATACCCGTGAATTTGCTATGCGGCCACGTCAGTGGTTAAACCTGATGAGCAAGACGAAGGCGACGATTTCCTTCAGTCCGCCATTTGGTTACGAGCTGTGCACGCGCCGTTTACGTCCGGGTGAGGCGAGCAAATACGATCTGAGTCACTGGCGTGTTGCCGGTGTAGGGGCGGAGATGATCCGCTCGGAAACGCTGACGCGTTTTGCCGAGGCGCTGGCGCCGGCCGGGTTTAGCGAGAAGGCCTTTCTTGCTTGCTATGGCATGGCCGAGTGTTCGCTGGCGATCAGTTTCTCACCGCTGTTTGAAGGTCATACCACCGACTGCGTTGATGGCGACTATCATTCCGACCATCAGGAAGCATTGCCGATTCACTTGTCTGAAAACCCGGGCCGCGCCCGCTGTTTTGTCGAGTGCGGCAAGCCGCTGCCTGAATACGAAGTGGAAATACGCAATGATGCCGGTGAAGTATTATCGGATCGTCACAGCGGTACCATCCATGTGCGTGGTGACAGCGTTATGTCAGGCTATTTCAATGCGCCGGAAGAGTCGGCAGCCTGCCTGTCTGAAGATGGCTGGCTGAATACGGGTGATATCGGTTACCAGGTCGACGGTAGCCTGATTATTACTGGCCGCAAGAAAGACCTGATCATTATCAACGGTCGTAACATCTGGCCGCAGGATCTCGAGTACCTGGCCGAGCATCAGCCTGAAGTACGCATGGGTGATGCGCTGGCGTTTTCGGTGCCTGGTCCGGAAAACGAAGAGATCTGTGTGCTTGTTGTGCAGTGTCGTGAAGCAGATGCGAACAAGCGGGCCAGCCTGGTCGATCGTCTCAACCGGCTTGTACATCTGGAGCTTGGTATTGATGTATTTGTGGAGCTGGTGCCGTTGCATACCCTGCCGCGTACCTCGTCCGGCAAACTGTCGCGTTCCAAGGCGCGTCAGAACTTTATAGAGTCTCATGACCTGGCCAAGCTTGCCGAGGAAATGAGTGGCGAGCTGGAGCTTAAGCAAGGTTAGTTGCTGGCGCGTTATTCCAGTGTTATCAAAATAACCGGCTTAGGCCGGTTATTTTTTGTCCTGTAACCTCCTGATGGGTGTTGTGTATTCATGTCCAGGCTGATTGCGATCACGGGTGCAACCGGTTTTATCGGCCAAACCATATGCCGTGTATTGCACGCAGCCGGTTTTGGTATCCGCATTCTGGCCCGTTCTCCGCAGCGTATAAACGGGCTTGCTGCTTGCGTGGAAGAAGTGGTGCAGGGTGATTTGCATGACCGACAGGCGCTCACTGCGCTGGTGGCCGGAGCCGGGGCAGTTATTCATTGTGCCGGTGTTGTGAGAGGCGCGCGCCAGAGTGACTTTGACCGGGTTAATGTTGAAGGTGTGAAAAATCTTCTCAATGCAGTGACAGCTGCTGAAGATTCCACGCGTCTGTTCTACCTGTCTTCGCTAGCCGCCAGAGAGCCGGAGCTGTCATATTACGCACGAAGCAAGTATCGCAGTGAACAACTGTTGGCGGAGTGCGCAACCGATCTGTCCTGGCTGGCTTTAAGACCTCCGGCTGTTTATGGTCCGGGGGATCGCGAGCTATTACCTCTGTTTAAACTCATGTCCCATGGTCTTGTGCCGGTTCTCGGTGAGCGGGATGCGCGGTTCTCGATGATTTATGTTGAAGATATCGCACAATTGGTGCTGGCCTGGTTGCAACAGGATGTAACAACGTCTGGTGTCTATGCACTGGACGATGGCAAGGCGGGTGGATACAGCTGGGATGATGTGAGCAATACTGTTGGGCAACTGTGTCAGCGGCGTGTGCATACGCTGAAAGTGCCTGGGGTCATGCTTGACGTTCCGGCCCGGGTTAATCGCAGTCTTGGCCGCCTGTTGGGCTATGCGCCTATGCTGACACCTGAAAAGTTGCGCGAGCTGCGTCACCCGGATTGGGTTTGCGATAACCAGGCGTTGAAAACCGTTGTTGACTGGCAGCCCCGTTACCAGTTGGCAGAGGGGCTTCGGCAAACGCCAGGCTGGTGTGCCCGGCAGGGCATTTGAGTTAGTCGGCGATATCCGGCATGCCCTTGCCGGGATTCAGTATCCCGTCAGGATCAAATTGCGCCTTAATCGCGTGCATCAAGCGCAGGCTGGTGGCATCCAGCTCGCGGCCCACCCAATCACGTTTAACCAGCCCGATACCGTGTTCACCCGAAATGGTGCCCTGCATATCGAGTACTGCAGCGAACACGTTTTCGAGGCAGGCGTGTGCCCGCTGAGTCTGGTCGCCGTCGGCCGGGTCATACATGAGATTGACATGCAGATTGCCGTTGCCGGCGTGGCCAAAATTAACAATGCGAATCCGGTGCTTTTCGGACAGGCGCTGCAGTTCAGAGACCAGGTCGGGGATGCGCGATACTGGTACCACGACGTCTTCATTAATCTTTTTGGGTGCCACGCGACGCAGGGCGGGCGACAAAGCCTTGCGCACTGCCCACAGGCTGTCGGCTTCTTCTTTTGTGCGGGCGGTTGTCACTTCCAGTATGCCGTCAACGCGGGCAGCATCGATCAGCTGCTCGCTAAGTTCGTCGAGTTGGGCAGGCATGGCGTCGATCTCGACCATTAGCAGGGCGTCGGCGTTTGCTGGCAGATTGTCACCAAGTTCCGGGCGAACCATTTGCAGTGCGTTGCCGTCCATGAATTCCAGGGCGCAGGGCACCACCGGTTGAGCCATGATGGCCGAAACTGCCTGTGCGGCGCTGTGTATGCTGTTGTAAATCAGCCGCAAGGTGCGCTTGGCCGGTTGTAGCGGAGTCAGCTTCAGGGTGGCCTCGGTGATAATCGCGAGGGTGCCCTCGGAGCCGATGAGCAAGCGTGTCAGGTCATAGCCCACCACCCCCTTGGTCGTGCGCGTGCCGGTGTGCAGGGTCTCTCCCTTACCGGTCACCGCTGTCAGGGCCAGAGTGTTTTCCCGGGGTGTTCCGTATTTAACAGCGCGTGGACCTGCGGAATTATAGGCGAGATTGCCGCCAACAGTGCATACGGCGGCGCTGGTCGGGTCCGGTGGCCAGAAAAATCCCTGGGTCGCTGCAGCATCCTGTACCGCCTGATTGGTGACACCCGGCTGAACAACCATTAAACGGTTGTTTGGGTCGACCTCAATAATGCGGTTCATGCGCTGTAGGGAAAGAACCAGGGTGGGTTGATCACCGGGCACAGTGGCGCCGGTGGTGCCCGTGCCCTGACCGCGAGCAATCACTGCGATTCCGTGTTCGCGGCAGGTGTTGACGATATCCACTACCTGCTGGTGACAGTCCGGCAGGGCGACTGCCAATGGTTGCCCCTGCAGGGTGCTGTTGTCGTAGCCGTAGGTGCGGCACTCGGCCGCATCGGTCAACAGGGCTCCGGAATCAAGCAGCGTAGCCAGTTGTTGGAGGAAGGGGGCGATTAGTCAAGGTACTCGAACAGCTTTACGACGCGCTGCACGCCACCAACCTTCCTGGTGGCATCCACCGCTGCATCCGCTTCCTGGTGATACACCAGACCCATTAAAAATACGGTACCATTTTCGGTTGTCACCTTGACGCGGGAGGGGTCAAACCCTTTGATATCCAGACCCACCAGAGAACCTTTTACCTTGGTCGTGAGCCAGGAATCGCTGGAACGAGTCATCATGGAACTGGGGGCTGCAATCACCAGTTCATTATAGACGCGACGGACTTTTTCCTGGGCGCGTGCGACTTCATCGGCCTGGTTGCGAAACGTTTCAGTAGGTGTTTCACCGCTAAGCAATACAATGCCGTTAAACGTCGTAACATTGATGTGCGAATTTTCGTTTAGCGACTTTTCATCATGGATGGCGTTACCGACACGTAACTTGATAGCGTCGTCTTCAATCATTGAACCCGCGGTGCGCCGGTCGTGAGCGACTGATGCCGTAGTGGCAGCCACGCCGCCAATTACCAGTGGTGCGCAACCGCTGTTGATGATAATGCCGCCGAGCAGAATGCTGAGTGCCAGCACACGGTTTTTCATGGTTCTTTTCTCCCTGTAATGTCTCTGTGCCGTCAGGGCGTAACCTGAAAGGCATTGCTGATCCAGTCTATCTGCAACTGGCCCGGTTGGCCCTCAATGCTAACGACATCAAAACGCGCCGGTACGTTCCAGGCGCGATGGTGTTGCATGTAAACCCGGGCGCAATGAATCAACCTGCGCTGCTTGCATGCGGTGACCGTTTCGGCGGCACGCCCGTAGCCAATATTCTTGCGATATCGTACCTCAATAAAGACCAGGCTGTCGTCGTGTTGCATGATGAGATCGATTTCGCCGCCACGGCAGCGGTAGTTGCGTGTGAGCAGACTTAATCCCCGTTTGCTCAGGTACTCGCAGGCCAGTGATTCGGCTTCATCGCCGATCGCCTTGCGGTTCAGTTGCTGAATCATCCTGTCCCTCCGTGGACATGAGAAGTTCTGGTACGCCGCGGTTGAATTTTGCCCATTCAAGGGTGCGGTGCAGTTGTTTATTGTCGCCCAGAGTCAACACTCCGGTAGCGCCCGGAAAGCGCGCAAACCCCGGCAAGTGCAGGGTATCCAGCCAGGGTACAACCTGGTAGGCATCGAATCCCAGCGCAAACAGTCGCTGGTAGCGTTGTCCGCGGTTCGGCCAGATTGCCTGGAGACGGGTACGTTGCTCAAACCAGGGGCCTTCCTGGTCCAGGCTCAGGGGCATATCACAGAACATCAGGCCATCCATATCACGGTCAACGGCGGCATCGGTGCCAGGCTGGTAGACATGTGATGTGCCATACACCGGCAGGCTGCCGGCGTGATGGAAGCGCAGTTGTGGTTTGATCTGGCGTGCCTGTCGCGGGAAGGCCGCGATAAACACAGCTTCGGCATCCTGGCGACGGCGGGGTTCAAAATTCAGCTTCTGTCCGAGCAGGCGTTGCAGTGCCTGATGCCGCTGCTTGCTGTCCCCCAGGTTCAGTGCCCGCTGAATTGGCTGGGCAAAGTCCTGTGTTTTGGGAGTGAAGCGTTCGGTAGCCAGTACCTCGCCACCCAGATCTGCAAGGCGTTCTGTGAACGCTTTAAGCAGGCGTTCCCCCCAGGCATTGTCGGCCACCAGTGCTACCAGTTGCTGGTGGCCATCGGCGAACGCGCGCTCAGCAGCCTGGCGGGCTTCATCCTCCGGCGCCAGTCCAAACTGGTAGAGCGATAAATCGTTGCTGCTGCCAGTATCGCTGACATGGTTGAGTGCCAGTACCGGAATCGGCAGAAAGCCGGATTGTGCCAGTTGATTGATACTGTCTTTCAATAAAGGGCCAATGACGAAGTCGGCACCGTCCTCAATAGCCAGTTGGTAGACCGACCAGGTCAACTGGGCATTACCGCCTGTGTCGTAGAAGCGCAACTGTGGCTTGGGCGGGCTGCTATGGTAGTGCGCAGCCAGAACGCCATCACGAATGGCTGCAGCCGAAGGCTCTGTGCGGCCACTGAGCGGTAGCAAAATAGCGATCTGGTTAGCCTGAGCCGCGAACTGGCCAACCTGGTGCAGCAAATCTGGCAGCAGGGCATTTTCAGCCGCGTGACGCGGGTAGCGGTCGCGCCAGCGACTGAGTTCCAGTGACCAGCGGTCCCTGTCGCCGCGGTGTTCGCGCGTGATCAGCACCAGTTCCATCCAGCCGCTAAGGGCATCCGGTGGGGCCGAGGTTTTCAGTGTCTCCAGCGATTCGCTGGACAGGTTCGAGAGTTGTTCCCAGAGGCGGTACTGGTTATCCAGCTTGGCGACGGGATCATCGAGCAGTCCGTCAAGCCAGATCAACTGGCGAGCGGCTTCGAGTGGATTGCCAGCCTGTGAGTAGGCCTCGGCACGCAGCTGGTAATAGCGTTTACCATGATCGGCGAGCGTTTCCGGCATGGCTATTGCCGCGAGCAGCTCCAGTGCCTGCTCGGGCTGTCGATTGGCAACAGCGAGTTGTGCGGCCAGTAGCTGATAGTGGTTTGCCTGGTCGGGGTTTAGCCTGGTGGGGTCAAGCCCTTCGAGTACCGGTTCAAGTTGTGCCCAGTGCCCATTTTCAGCGAGCAGATCGGCCGCTGCAAGGCGCAGCGCATTGCGTTGATTTTCAGGTGCTGTTTTGGCCTCGCTGAGATACAGTTGAGCCGCTCCCAGAGTATCGCCCTGGTCGATGAGAGCCTGTGCGGCGGCGGCCGGGCCGCTGATGGTGTCCGTTGGCGGACGTTGTGGCGCGCCGGTGCAAGACAGGATGCCCAGAAAAATGACAAGCAGCAGAGGATAAAATCGGAACACGAATTGGCCAGCTTGGACGAGTGATTATGGGTGCTCATTGTAATGAGGTCTGGTCGCCGTTGCATGTTCTTTCGTTAACCGGATGTAAAAAGCTATGAGCGAAAATGACAGAACCCCGGTTGATCGGGGTGCCCTTTACGTGGTGGCAACGCCGATCGGTAATCTGGCTGATATGAGCCAGCGGGCTGTTGATGTTCTTGCTCATGTTGACCGTATCGCGGCTGAGGACACGCGCCGCAGCGGACGTCTGCTGCAGCACTTTTCAATTACTACGCCGATGCTGGCGCTGCACGAGCATAACGAACGTGAACTGGCGCCGCGCCTGGTTGAACAGCTGCAGCAAGGCGAAAGCCTGGCAGTGATTTCCGATGCGGGTACTCCGTTAATCAGTGATCCGGGCTATAACCTGGTGCGACTGGCACACGAGGCCGGGGTATCGGTAGTGCCAATACCGGGGGCGAGTGCGCTGATTTGCGCATTATCGGCGTCAGGCCTGCCGACGGACCGTTTCGTGTTCGAGGGGTTTTTGCCGGCTAAAGCGGTTTCCAGGCGTGCGCGTCTTGAGGCGCTGCGGAGTGAAACCCGTACATTGATATTTTACGAGTCGAGTCATCGTCTGGTCGAATGCCTGCAGGATATGCAGGTGATGTTTGGTGTTGACCGTTATGTTGTGCTGGCACGTGAGTTGACCAAGCAGTTTGAGACCTTGCGCGGCGATGGTGTGCGGAATTTGTTGCATTGGGTACAGGATGACCCGAATCAGCAAAAGGGCGAGATGGTTTTGCTGGTGCAGGGTGAGGCAGAGGCTGAAGGGCATGAGATCGATGCAGAAGCTGAAAGGGTTTTGTTGGCATTGCTGGATGAATTACCTATCAAGACAGCGGCCAAGTTAACGGCGCGGATTACCGGGCTGAACAAGCGTGCGTTATATGACAGGGCGTTGCAGTTGAAGGCAGAGTGACTGTGGTGTGGTGGAGGCGCCGGGCGCTTTAGGGGCAGCGGGTGAGCTTGATGCGGCAATTGCCCTGTTTGGAATCAGGCGCCTGGAAATTGCCCGGGTCGAGCTAGGTTTTTACCTGTGGGGTATCGCCGGATACCCGGTGTTGCCCCAGCGCCCAGTTGACGTGTTCACGTACCAGTTCTGATGCGTCCTGCTGACGTGATTCCAGGGCATTGATGACGGTTTGGCTTGTCGGGGCATTGCCAAGCGCAACGGCGATATTTCTTAGCCAGCATGCGTGCCCGATGCGTCGAATGGCCGTTCCTTCGGTTTTATTCAAAAATTCTTTTTCATTCCAGGCAAACAGTTCTATCAGGGTGGCGCAGTCCAGTCCATGTCGCGGTGTGAAGTCGGTTTCTGTGGTCGGTTGGGCAAAGCGATTCCAGGGGCAGACCAACTGACAGTCGTCGCATCCGTAGATGCGATTGCCGATCAACGGGCGAAATTCTTCGGGGATTGGTCCGCGCAATTCAATGGTCAGGTAGGAGATGCAACGGCGTGCATCCAGCTCGTAGGGGCCAATGATAGCCCGGGTGGGGCATACCTCGATACAGGCGTCGCAGGTGCCGCAGTGTGGCGTCGCGGGGGTGTCGATGGGCAGTGGCAGGTCGGTGTAGAGTTCGCCGAGGAAGAACCAGGAGCCACTCTTGTCATCGATCAGATTGGTATGCTTGCCTATCCAGCCCAGTCCGGCTTTCTGGGCGATGGCTTTTTCGAGCACCGGGGCGCTGTCGGTGAAGGCGCGGTAACCAAACGGGCCTGTGATTTGTTCGATGCGTTTGGCAAGTTTTTGTAAACGGTTGCGTAGTAGTTTGTGATAGTCACGACCGAGCGCGTAGCGTGACAGGTAGGCGCGTACCGGGTCGTCCAACAGACTGACCGAATCGGCGACCTGTGGCGGCCAGTAGTCCATGCGGACCGAGATAATACGCTGTGTACCCGGCACCAGCTCTTGCGGGCGGCTGCGTTTGTGTCCATGGCGCTGCATGTAGTCCATTTCGCCATGATGTTCCCGGTCGAGCCAGCCCAGTAGCCAGGCTTCGTCTTTTGTCAGCTCGGTGTCGGTAATGCCCACCTGCTGAAAACCCAGTTCCTTGCCCCATTGCTTGATTTGCAGGGCCAGAGCACTGGCGTTGATGTCACTGGATTTGGAGGAAAGCTTCACGGTATGGTCTGAACCTGCCCAGGAGGACGTTATTGTATGCCGGAAACCGATGACATGCTGCTCTATACCGCTGCGCAGGTGCGAGAGCTGGACCGCCGGGCTGTCGAAGACTGCGGGTTCGACAGCTATGAGCTGATGTGCCGGGCCGGCGCAGCATTGCTGCGGCAAGTGGAGCAGGACTGGCCAAATGCACGGCAGGTTACTGTGTTGTGTGGGCCGGGAAATAATGGTGGTGATGGCTATGTGCTGGCGCGGTTGCTGCGTGAGTCCGGGCGCAATGTGCAATTGCTGGCGCTTGTGGAGCACGATGTACTGCAGGGTACGGCGCGCCAGGCGGCTGATGATTATCGGGCGGCTGGCGGATGTATCGACAGTTACTCGGGCTCCCTGCCTGCAGCAACCGAGCTGCTGGTAGATGCCTTGCTTGGCACCGGGCTGGACCGGCCGGTTGAAGGGGTGTTCGAACAGGTAATTAAGCAGTTAAACGCAAATCCGGCGCCCGTGTTGGCTGCTGATATCCCCAGTGGTTTGCATGCGGATACCGGGTGCGCACTGGGTGAGACGGTGCAGGCGGACGCCACGGTTACCTTTATTGGCCGCAAACGCGGCTTATATACAGGAGCCGGCACGCAGCTGGCCGGACGACAGGTGTTTGCCAGCCTGGATGTCCCCGCGGCTGTTTTCGAGGGTATTCAGGCTGATGTACGGCTGCTTCACGCCGGCGCGACCGGTTTGCCGCCGCGTCGCCGAGATGCGCATAAGGGATGTTTCGGGCATGTGTTGGTGGTGGGCGGCGCGCCAGGAATGTCCGGCGCAGCGCGCCTGGCTGCCGAGGCGGCGGCACGCGTCGGTGCGGGCCTGGTAAGTGTGGCGACCCATCCGCAGCATGCTGCCTGGCTGAACTCAGGCCGACCCGAGCTGATGGTGCGCGCAGTAGCACATGCTGATGAGCTGGGCCCGTTGCTGTCACGCGCCAGCGTAGTGATTGTCGGCCCCGGCCTTGGGCAAAGCGAATGGTCCCGTGGCCTGTTTGAAAAGGTGGTGGAGAGTCACTTGCCCCTGGTCGTTGATGCCGATGCCCTGACTCTGCTGGCAAACGATCCGTTAAGAAAAGATAACTGGGTATTAACCCCGCATCCGGGCGAGGCAGCCAGGCTACTGGCATCGACGAGCCAGGCCGTTCAGCAGAATCGTTTTGCTGCAGTAATGGATGTGCAAACGAAATACGGTGGCGTGGTGCTGTTGAAAGGAAGTGGCACGCTGGTGGCCAGTGCGACCCTGCCTATGGAACTGTGTCCATTCGGTAACCCGGGTATGGCCAGTGGGGGCATGGGCGATGTCCTTGGCGGCGTGATCGCTGCGTTGATGGCGCAGGGTGTGCCTGCTGACCATGCCGCAGGCCAGGCAGCCTGTATACACGGCCGGGCGGGTGACTTGCTGGCGGACAAAAACGGTGAGCGTGGCTTGTTGGCGGGTGACCTGTTGGGTGAAATCCGCAGGTTGATAAATGGTTAAAATGTATTTGGTTGATGCCGCAGCTACCGAGGCGTTTGGGGCGCGGCTGGCAGCCTGTTGCCAGGTTGGTGGGTTGATCTTTTTTCACGGCCAACTGGGCACCGGGAAGACGACGCTGGTGCGCGGTCTGTTGCGGGCGCTGGGCCACACCGGGCCGGTAAAAAGCCCGACCTACGCACTGGTAGAGTCCTATCAACTGCAGTCGCGCGACGTGCACCACCTTGATCTTTACCGGCTTGCTGATCCCGGGGAACTGGAATGGATTGGTATCCGCGACCTGATCGACGGTGAGGCGCTTGCTCTTATCGAATGGCCCGAGCAGGGTAAAGGTATCCTCCCGGAACCGGATCTCGAGCTGACAATGGAATATCGGGACACAGGGCGCGAGGTCGGGCTCAGAGCGGTTAGTGATACCGGCTCCAAGTGGTTGAGTTGTCTCGAATCTTGATATTTTCTGTGGCTTTAAACCAACAATCCGGCGCTTGCATTTATTGTCTGATTTGATTTAATAAGTAAAGCTGCTATCTTGATGAGAATTAAGCTAATTGTTTGTCTTTTCTGCTAGGGTAAGGTATAAATGTCCACCGGACACAGGGTTTGGGGAGTTTTGAATTGTTACGTCTGACCTGGTTGAGTCTGTTGCTCCTGCCGTGGCTGGCCCAGGCTGCCACGCAGGTTCAGGGTGTGCGTCTATGGGCCGCACCCGACAGTACTCGCGTAGTGTTCGATGTCTCCGGCCCGGTTAGCCATCGCCTGTTCACGCTGAAAAACCCCAACCGCCTGGTCATTGATCTCACCGAAGCCGACATTGACAGCAAGGTCAAGCAGTCCTTCAGCCAGGGCGGCATTGTCAAAAGTTTCCGCAGTGGGCCGCGCAACAAGAAAGACCTGCGCCTGGTACTGGATTTATCCTCTGCAGTTAAACCCAAGAGTTTCGTGCTCAAGCCCAATGACCAGTATGGTCACCGCCTGGTCATAGACCTGTTCAATGCGGGTGGTGAAAACGCCGCGCCAGCGAAAGAAATCAAGGTCATTAACCAGCCAGCCAAGCTGCGCGACCTGGTGATTGCCATCGATGCCGGTCATGGTGGCGAAGACCCGGGAGCGCGTGGCAAGAAAGGTACTCGCGAAAAAGTTGTCGTCCTGCAGATCGCCCGGCGGCTGGCCAAGCTGATCGAAAAAGAGCCGGGTATGCGGCCGGTGCTGATCCGTGATGGTGACTACTACATCGGTTTACGCAAGCGCATGGAAAAGGCCCGCAAACACCGTGCTGACCTGTTTGTATCCATACATGCCGATGCCTTCAAGGATCGGCGCGTACATGGCGCTTCTGTCTACGCCGTATCGAGGCGCGGTGCGTCCTCAGAGTTTGCGCGCTGGCTGGCCGTACGCGAGAACGCGGCCGATCTCGTTGGTGGCGTAAGCCTTGACGACAAGGACGACCTGCTTGCAGAAGTGCTCCTGGATCTGGCCCAGACAGCGACCCTGGAAGCCAGTAATGAAGTTGCAGACAATGTATTGCGTGAAATGCGTCGCATCGGCAAAGTCCACAAGAAAACCGTACAGCATGCCGGTTTTATGGTGCTCAAGTCACCGGATATCCCGTCCTTGCTGGTAGAAACGGCGTTTATTTCCAACCCGTCTGAAGAGCAGCGGCTACGTAGCACCAAGCACCAGCAGAAAGTCGCACAGGCCATCATGAACGGCGTGCGCAAGTATTTCACCAATAATCCGCCGCCCGGTACGCTGGTTGCCAAAGCCGAAGCACGCCGCCACACCATCCGTCGCGGCGACACGCTTAGCCATATCGCCCAACGTTACGGTGTCACCATGGCGTCGCTACGCAAGAAAAACAGCCTGCGCAATGACCGTCTGCTGGTCGGCAAGACCCTGACTATCCCCTCCAAGGGCGGATAGGCCAGCAAACTCATCTTTTTTCAGATTAATTGCACACTTAAAGTGAAGGTTCCGGGGGCTCTTTTGGGGCGCCTGTGCTTGCCAGCACCCGAAGCCCCAAAAGAGCCCCCGGAACCTTCACCTCGCACAATGCAAAGTCTCCCCGGGCAACTCCCGGCCGACTTCCCGCCCCACCTCCACCCCTGTACCATATCCCGATGCGCATCCATCAACTGGAACCCCAACTCGTCAACCAGATAGCTGCCGGCGAAGTCGTCGAACGCCCGGCATCCGTCCTCAAGGAACTGCTGGAAAACAGTCTCGACGCCGGCGCCAGCAAGATCGAAATCGATATCGAGGAAGGCGGTAAACGCCTGATCCGGATTCGTGACAACGGCCACGGCATTGAAAAAGACGACCTCGCCCTGGCCCTGTCCCGACACGCCACCAGCAAAATAGCATCCCTCGAAGATCTGGAAAATGTCGCCAGCCTGGGGTTCCGTGGCGAGGCTTTGCCCAGTATTGCCTCCGTATCGCGCCTGACCCTGCAATCGCGCACCGCCGGGGGCGATAACGGCTGGCAGGTACAGGGTGACGGCAGGGAGCAGGGCGTCGATCCCCAACCCGCAGCTCACCCGCAGGGCACCACCATCGAAGTGCGAGACCTGTTTTTCAATGTGCCGGCGCGACGTAAATTTCTGCGCACCGACAATACCGAACACAAGCACCTGGAAGGCGTATTTCAGCGCATAGCGCTAAGTCGACCGGATATCGAACTGGTCTTGCGTCGTCAGCGCAAGGCCTTGTACCACTTGCGTGCAATGCATACCGAAGCGGACAAGCTCGCGCGTATCCGTGCCGTGCTCGGTGATGCCTTTGCCGAGCAGGCTATCGGCCTGGAGCACGAGGCCGCGGGTTTGCGCCTGCATGGCTGGATTGCTGAACCGACATTTTCCCGTAGCCAGCCGGACCTGCAGTTCTTTTTCGTCAACGGTCGCGCTGTGCGCGACAAACTGGTTGCTCACGCAGTCCGCCAAGCCTACCAGGATGTGCTTTATCACGGCCGGCACCCGGCATTTGTGTTGTATCTTGATCTCGACCCGGCTGCCGTTGATGTGAATGCACACCCTGCGAAGCACGAAGTGCGTTTCCGCGACTCGCGCCTGGTGCATGATTTTCTCTACCGGACACTGCACAAGGTTCTGGCTGATGTCAGGCCAGCCGAGCAGCCGGTTATGGGTGCCGCAGTTTCAGGTTCCGCCGGCAGTGCAGTAAATGGTTATGCCTCGCCGATGCCTGTGTATCAGAGTGGAATGCCGTTGCAGGTTAACGAGCAGCTCGGTCACTACCGGCGTCTGCATGGCGAGATGCCATCGCCGGGCGCTTCAGAACCACGCGCGGATATCGATACAGCCCGGGAGCCACCACCGCTCGGTTTTGCGCTGGCGCAGCTACAGGGTATTTATATTCTTGCTGAAAACGCACAGGGTCTGGTGCTGGTGGATATGCACGCGGCTCACGAGCGTATTACCTATGAGCATTTGAAGCGCAGTTACCAGGACGACGGAATACGGTCACAACCTTTGTTGGTGCCGCTGGGTCTGGCGGTGAGTCAGGCCGAGGCTGATGAAGCTGAACAACGCCGCGACTGGTTCGCTGCGCTGGGGTTCGATATCGACCGCCAGGGACCGGAACAGCTACTGGTCCGGCAGGTACCTGCATTACTTGCCGATGTTGATATCGCGGCGCTGGTGAGGGATGTGCTTGCGGATTGCCGTACGCATGGGAATAGCCAGCGTATTGAAGCGTCTGTAAATGCCTTGTTGTCGACGATGGCGTGTCACGGCTCGGTGCGTGCCAACCGGCATTTAACATCTGCGGAAATGAATGCCTTGTTGCGTGATATGGAACGTACCGAGCGTTCCGGTCAGTGCAATCACGGCAGGCCTACCTGGGTGCAGGTTAGTTTGCAGGAGCTGGATGCATTGTTTATGCGCGGCCGTTGACTGGGTTCTGATGGAGGCAGCGCGACTGGTGAGTCGATTGGGCTTCGGTGCAGGCACAGGCGCTCCAATCGACTCACCAGTCGCGCTGCTTTATGTTTCGTGGCCCACTGAATGAATCAACTACCATTCATATGAATCAGCCGTTAGCTATTTTCCTGATGGGGCCAACTGCCTCTGGTAAAACCGGGCTGGCGGTGGAGTTGATTCAACGGTTACCGTTGGAAATTATCAGCGTTGATTCGGCGCTGATCTACCGTGGTATGGATATCGGGACGGCCAAGCCGGATGCGCAGACGCTGGCACAGGCGCCACATCGCCTGATCGATATCCGCGACCCGTCAGAAATCTACTCAGCTGCCGAATTTCGCCACGATGCGCTGCAGGCCATGGATGACATCATCTCGCGTGGCAACACGCCGCTGCTGGTTGGTGGTACGACGTTGTACTTCCGGGCTCTCGAAGAGGGGCTTTCTGATCTGCCTTCAGCAGACGCCGAGGTGCGTGCTGAACTGGAGGCGGAGGCAGCCGAGGTGGGCTGGCCAGCTATGCATACGCGGTTGAGCCAGGTTGACCCGGAGGCGGCTGACCGGATCCACCCGAATGACCCGCAGCGTATTCAACGTGCGCTGGAAGTGTATGAGCTGTGCGGCGAGCCCATGAGTGCGCTGTTTGCCGGGGGCCGCCAGCAGGTGCCGGCTTATCGTTTTCTTAAGCTGGCGCTGGTGCCGGGTGACCGGGCGCTGCTGCACGCGCGTATTGCCGAGCGTTTTCAGCTGATGCTGAAGCAGGGGTTCCTGGACGAAGTGCGCCATTTGCGTGCACGCGGGGATCTGCACACTGATTTGCCATCCATGCGTGCGGTGGGGTATCGCCAGGCATGGGCTCACCTCGATGGGAACTTGTCGGCGGAAGAATGGGTCGAACGCGGAGTTATTGCTACCCGCCAATATGCCAAGCGGCAAATGACCTGGCTCAGAAGTGAACGCGATTGCCACTGGATTGATCCGTTGCAGAAGGATCCGGTTGCCGCCGCACTTGAGCTGATAAAAAGGGCTGGCGCCGCAGCCCGTTGAGTGTGCTATAGTTTTCCCGGTATGGAAAACCTTAACCGCAATTCGGAAGCGGATTTATAAGTTTGTGCTCATTCCCACTCAGGTAATTGGTCCGGGTAGGAGGACGAAGTTTGGTGCACGTTACTAGAACAAGGAGAAATGACATGGCCAGAGGGCAGTCGCTGCAAGAACCCTTCCTGAATGCTTTGCGCAAGGAACGTATTCCGGTGGCAATTTACCTGGTGAACGGTATTAAGTTGCAGGGCCAGATCGAGTCTTTCGATCAGTTTGTCGTGCTATTGAAGAACAGCGTCAGTCAGATGGTGTACAAACACGCTATCTCGACCGTGGTACCGGCGCGCAACGTGCGCCTGGCGAGTGGTGATGAAGGCAACGGGACCGATTCCGGTAACGCCTGATCCCATGCCGTCGACCGTGAACCGGGACAGGTGCCCGGTTGCGGTTAATGCTCCTTATGTTTGAACGTCCCCAAAGTGGCGAGCGCGCCATCCTTGTCCATGTCGAATTTCCCGGTGAAAGTGAACCTGAGGATTTGCTGGAATTTTCAGACCTGGCGGTGTCGGCCGGCGCAAGCCCGCTTGCCACCATAACCGCAAGCCGCAACGCGCCCGATGCACGTTTTTTTGTCGGTAGCGGCAAGGCTGATGAAATCCGCGAGCAGCTGGAATTGCACGAGGCTGAACTGGTTATCTTTGACCACGAACTCAGTCCCAGCCAGGAACGTAACCTGGAAAAACATTTTCAGGCGCGGGTGCTCGATCGCACCGGTTTGATACTGGATATTTTTGCCCAGCGAGCGCGCTCCTTTGAAGGCAAACTTCAGGTAGAGCTTGCGCAGCTGAAACACCTGTCCACCCGGTTGGTTCGGGGCTGGACCCACCTGGAGCGCCAGAAGGGTGGCATCGGTCTACGTGGGCCTGGCGAAACCCAGCTGGAAACTGACCGTCGTTTGCTTGGGCAACGTATCAAGCAGATAAACAAGCGTCTCGACAAGGTGCGTAGTCAGCGCAACCAGGGGCGCCGCGCCCGCGAACGGGCCGATGTGCCGACAGTATCGCTGGTCGGTTACACCAACGCGGGCAAGTCGACACTGTTTAACCGTTTGTGCAATGCTCAGGTCTATGCGGCTGACCAGCTGTTCGCGACTCTGGATCCCACCCTGAGACGTTTCGACTTGCCTGGTTTCGGCCCGGTGGTGCTGGCGGATACCGTTGGATTTGTGCGTAAACTGCCGCATGAGCTGGTGGCGGCTTTCCGGGCCACGCTCGAGGAAACACTGGAAGCCGATTTGCTGCTGCACGTGGTCGATGCCCATGATCCGGAGCGGCAGACACGAATCGAACAGGTCAACGAGGTCCTGGACAGTATCGGGGCCCGTGACGTGCCGCAGATTCTCGTTTACAACAAGATTGACCTTAGTGCCGAGCCGGCGCACCTGCTGCGTGATCTCGACAACCAGGTAACCCGTCTATGGTGTTCGGCGGTCAGTGGCGAGGGTCTGGAATTGCTGGAGCAGGCGCTGGGCGAGTACTTTTTATCCGACCAGGTCCGCGGCTGGCTGTGCCTGCCGCCGAGCGCAGGCCGTTTGCGGGCTGCGATCTATCAAACCGGACAAGTACTGCAGGATCTGCCGGCAGACGCTGGTGGCTGGTGGCTGGAGATCCGTATCAGCGGTCTGGAGCTGGACGCGTTGTACCGTCGCGAGGGCCAGAAATACGATCTTCACGCCGAACGGGAGCCGGCAGTTGTTGCGGGCGCGGCCCAAGCTCCCTAGAATTAACACCTTTGCCCATTATCGGAGTAATGCATGGCCTGGAACGAGCCGGGAGGCGGTAACAACAAAGATCCCTGGGGTGGTCGCGATGACCAGGGCCCACCGGACCTCGACGAGGTCGTCAAGAAAATGCAGGATAAGCTGGGTGGCTTGTTCGGCGGCGGCCGCAAGGGCGGTAGCGGCAGTAGCGGCAGTAGCGGCGGTGGTTTCGGGCTCGCGGGTCTTGGGCTTGTCGCGGGCATTATTGCCGTGGTGTGGGCATTTTCCGGCATCTATATCGTTGAGGAAGGTAAACAGGGTGTAGTCATGCGCTTTGGGGCTTTCCATGGGCTAACCGGCTCAGGACCTCACTGGCGTATTCCTTATCCTGTAGACCAGGTGGAAATTGTCGACGTCGAGCAGCGTCGCTTCGTTGAAATCGGCTACCGGTCCGGTACCACCGGCCAGGGTGTCGTAGCGGTACCGCGCGAGGCGCTGATGCTTACCGAGGACGAAAACATCGTTAACGTTCAACTGGCCGTGCAGTACCAGGTGAGCGATCCTGCCAAGTACCTGTTTGATGTCCGTGATCCCAACTCCGTGCTGAAGCAGGTGGCCGAGAGTGCGGTGCGCGAAGTCATCGGCAAGAACAAAATGGATTACGTCCTCAAGGAAGGCCGCGCGGAAGTGGTTGCCGATATCCAGACAGAAATGCAGCAGGCCCTGGAATTGTATGAAGCAGGCCTGCGCGTTTCCGACGTGAACCTCCAGGATGCCCAGCCCCCGGAAGAAGTGCAGGCGGCTTTTTCGGATGCCATCAAGGCTCGCGAGGATAAAGAGCGTTTTAAAAATGAAGCTGAAGCGTACTCCAATGACGTTATTCCTCGGGCACGTGGTACGGCCGCCCGACATCTTCAGGAAGCCAGTGCCTACAAGGAATCACTCGTAGCAAAGGCAGAGGGTGAGGCAAGTCGCTTTACGCAGTTATATGACGAATACAGGAAGGCGCCTGAAGTGACGCGTAAGCGTCTCTATCTCGAGACTATGGAATCCGTGCTGGGTAATACTAGTAAAGTGATGGTCGACACAGAGAATTCCAATAATCTGATGTATCTGCCCATGGATCAGTTGTTGAAAAACAGGTCGGAAAAACGTCCTTCGAACGGTAATAGTGCCAGCAGTTCTATCAACACGCCGACAACTTCGACGGACAGCGATAAGCCAGCACGTCCCTCACGCAAAACACGGGAGACACGCTAATGGCTAATGGTAAAGTACTTGCTGTCGTCCTGGCGCTGGTTATAGCGGTGTTTGTAGCTATCTCGTCGATGTTCCAGGTGGCTGCATGGGAAAAGGCCGTGCTGTTTCGCCTCGGGGAGATTGTCCGCACCGATATTCAGCCCGGACTGCATTTCAAAACGCCGTTTATCAATAACGTGCGCAAGTTCGACGGGCGTATTCTTACGCTGGATGTTGAGCCTGAACGATTCCTGACTGTTGAAAAGAAGAATGTGATAGTTGATTCGTTCGTCATGTGGCGTATTGCTGACGTGCGGCGCTTTTACACAGCAGTGATGGGTGACGAGCGTAATGCGCGTCAGCGGCTTGAGCAGATTGTCAAAGACGGCATGCGCGGCCTGTTCTCCAAGCGTACCGTTAACGAAGTTGTTTCCGGTGAACGCAGCACCATCATGAAGGAGCTCGTTGATGATGCCAGCTCCCAGGCACAGGAAATCGGGATTCAGATCGTTGATATCCGCGTCAAGCGAGTCGACCTGCCGGCAGAAGTCAGCAACTCGGTGTTCCGTCGCATGCAGGCGGAACGCGCGCGTGTGGCCAAGGAATTCCGCTCCGAGGGTGCCGAGGAGGCGGAAAAGATTCGCGCCGATGCTGATCGTCAACGCCAGGTGCTGATTGCAGAAGCCTATAACGAAGCGGAACAGATTCGCGGTCAGGGTGATGCCACAGCGGCTGAAATTTATGCCGCGGCTTATGGTGCTGATGAAGACTTTTATGCTTTCTTCCGCAGTATGCAGGCCTACCGGCAGAGCTTTAACGACGGTAATGACATGATGCTGTTGCAGCCCGATGGCGAGTTCTTCGAGTACTTCAGCGGCTCCAAGGGTAAAAAGTAGCACCGGAAGTGTAACTGCAACAAGTCCGGGCGATCAGCATCGCCCGGCTTTTTTTTTGCAGACGAGCCGGATAACGGGGATGGGCGATGTGGACTGATTTGTGGGCCGCGCTGGCCCTGATGCTGGTATTGGAAGGGGTTCTGCCGTTTCTCAGTCCGGCTGTTGTACGTCGCATGCTGGAAGCGGTGTCCCAGGTCGATGATCGCAGTATGCGGATTTCCGGCCTGGTGAGTATGATGGCGGGCCTGGTGCTCTTGTATATGGTTCGCTAGGTGAGCTGGATTTCAGGTTAAAACGGCCAACTATGATGAAAGGTAAAAACCGCTGGTTACTGCCGGAAGGTATAGAGGAGTTGTTGCCCGAACAGGCCGCTCGTCTGGAACAGCTGCGTCGTGAATTGCTGGATATGTATCGTAGCTGGGGCTACGAGCTGATCCTGCCGCCGTTTATTGAATACCTCGATGGTCTGCTGACGGGTACAGGTCATGACCTGGATCTTAAAACGTTTAAACTGATTGACCAGCTGTCGGGCCGGCTGTTGGGCCTGCGTGCCGATATGACGCCTCAGGCTGCACGCATCGATGCCCACCGTCTGCAACATGATGCCCCGAGTCGTCTGTGTTACCTGGGCACCGTGCTGCACACGCGCCCCGATGGTCTTGCCGGTTCGCGCAGCCCCCTGCAGGTGGGTGCCGAGTTATTCGGTCACGCCGGGGTAGAGAGCGATGTTGAAATACTTGCCCTGATGGTAGCTACACTCGAGCTTACTGGCGTTGAGGATATTTATATCGATCTCGGGCATGTCGGTATTTATCGCGGTCTGGCAAGTGATGCCGGGCTTGATGATGATCAGGAAGCTTTGCTGTTCGACGCCTTGCAGCGCAAGGCAATTCCCGAGATCAATGAGTTTCTGGGCGGTCTGGATTTGTCCACAGCACAGCGTGAACGTCTCGCTGCACTGGCGACACTGAACGGTGACAGCGATGTGTTGCAGCGTGCAACTGCATTGCTGGAGGGCAGTGGTGATGCTACACGCAATGCGTTGGAAAATCTCAGTCGCATCGCAACGCTGGCAAGTCAGCGACTGCCGGATGTGACATTGCATTTTGATCTTGCTGAGTTGCGCGGTTACCAGTACCAGACGGGTGTTGTTTTCGCGGCCTTCGTGGCTGATCACGGCAAAGAGGTGGCGCGCGGCGGGCGATACAACGAGATCGGTAAAGTGTTTGGCAGGGCGCGGCCCGCAACCGGCTTCAGTACCGATTTACGTACGCTGATGAGGTTCGGTAATCGCGACTGGCCGGTCATGGGAAAAGCCATACTGGCGCCGACTGATGACGATGCTGCGCTGGCCGACAGGGTTGGTCAGTTGCGTGCTGCCGGTGAAGCTGTGATTCAGCAGTTACCGGGGCAGGAGGGTACGTTTGCCGAAATGGGCTGCGATCGCATATTGCGCTGGAATGGAACTGAATGGGCTGTCGAAGCATTGGCTTGAGACTGGTGAATAAACGATGAATCAGGTGCAACAAGCACCAGGGTTGAAATGTAATGGGTAAGAACGTCGTCGTAATCGGCACCCAGTGGGGTGACGAAGGTAAGGGTAAAATTGTTGATCTGCTGACCGATCGCGCCTCTGCCGTAGTGCGCTTCCAGGGCGGCCATAACGCCGGTCATACGCTGGTGATCGAAGGCAAAAAAACGGTATTGCATCTGATCCCGTCGGGGATTCTGCGCGTCGGCGTGCGTTGCCTGATTGGTAATGGCGTAGTGCTTTCGCCGACAGCCTTGCTGGAAGAAATGAGCATGCTGGAAGCCAGCGGCGTACCGGCTCGTGAACGCCTCGGTATCAGTGAATCCTGTCCATTGATTCTGCCTTACCATATAGCGCTCGATCAGGCGCGCGAAGTGGCACGCGGCAAGAAAGCCATCGGTACAACCGGCCGTGGTATTGGTCCGACGTACGAAGACAAGGTGTCACGCCGGGGCATCCGTTTGGGTGAACTGCTCGATCCCGAACACTTCAAGGAACGTCTGCGCGAAGTTATGGAATATCACAACTTTGCGCTGGAACATTATTTCAAGGCAGATACCGTTGATTATCAGCAGGTGCTCGATGAAGCGTTGGCGCAGGGTGAGCAGATAGCACCCATGGTCGAGGATATCCCCGGTACGCTGCACTCCCTGCGTAAACAGGGCAAGAGTATTATGTTCGAGGGTGCCCAGGGTGCGCTGCTGGATATTGATCACGGTACCTATCCCTATGTGACTTCATCAACCACCACGGCCGGTGGTGCTGCCAGCGGCAGCGGCGTGGGACCGCGTGACCTGGATTATGTGCTGGGTATTGTCAAAGCCTATACCACGCGTGTCGGTGCGGGACCATTCCCGACCGAGCTGTTTGATGATGACGGTAATCACCTCGGCGAGAAAGGGCATGAGTTTGGTGCAACCACCGGCCGACAGCGCCGCTGTGGCTGGCTGGATATCGTCGCCCTGAAACGTTCGCTGGAAATCAACAGTGTTACCGGCATGTGCGTGACCAAGCTCGACGTGCTCGACGGTATGGAAACGGTGAAAATCTGCGTCGCCTACAAACTTGATGGCAAAGAAGTCATGACACCGCCCGTGGGTGCCGACCTGTTCGAGAAATGCGAGCCGGTACTCATCGAGATGCCGGGCTGGCAGGACTCCACAGTAGGCGTAAAGTCGGTAGACAACCTGCCGCAGGCCGCGCGTGACTACCTGGCCAAGGTCGAGGAACTCTGTGAAGTCCCTGTCGACATTATCTCCACCGGCCCGGATCGTGAAGAGACGATTATAAAAAGGCACCCGTTCGAATAGTTTTCAGGAGCGAACCGGAATTTGAATAATCAATCGGGGCGGTCAACGAAAAACGTCCGCTCGATGCGTAGCATCCCGGTTGGTATTACCCTCTATTGAGAGTCCGCACGCGCTGTAACCGGTAGTAGCCCTTGCCCAGCATGGTTAACCGGAACCTTGTCTGGTGATAGCTGGCTTTCAGTAATCCAGTGATTTCGAAGGGGCCGATCGGATACTTCGAATAAGCCATCTGGTAGTGCCCGGGCTGTAAAACACGTGTATTCAGCCAAAGGTCGCCGCCCTCTGCAGTCAACTTGTATCCTGCAAAAGGCGCCGCCAACGGCTCACCGATAAAAATTCCCTCGCCCGGTTGTTGTACGCTTTGCCAGTAGGCCTGAACCAGGCTGCGGCCGCTTCCGTAGGAATCCATCAGCAGGCCGGGGTTCGGGAACTTGCCGAGCAGGTTGCAGGGTTCCACCACGGTGCCGTAACTGCCGGTGGCGCCGGCCTCGAGCCAGCGCAGCGCACTCATTTGTTTTTTCCCGGTAAGTTTTCCACCGGCAGACGTCAGATGATCGGCGACTGCACCCGGCTTGAACCTGAGCGTATCGAGATAGGGCACTTTGGTGATGCCGGTAAAGTAGAACAGCACGTCGTCGCGGTCCTTGAGGCCTTTGCCGGTGACTTGCTGCGTTGCTATCCAGCCCTGCATGGCCTGCTGAATGCGCCGAAAGTTGCTGGCGCGGACGTTACGTGCCTTGTCGGGCGTGCTTAGCAGGTAGGCAGTGCCCGCTGGCCGGGTGCCATCCGATGTAATACCCCTGTCGATCAGTTGCTGTGCAGTGGCGAAATCTTTTGCGGCAATACTCATGGTCGGACGGACACCGCGGTCACTCCACGGACGGCTGCCGGTGTAGTTATATAGCGGACTTAACCGGGTAGGCGCGCAACGTTTCGCTGAGCACCAGGCTTTGTCAAAACCAAAACTGAACGCGGATGTGATAGACATGCAATCGACCCGGAAGGGTGTCATCCAGGTCAACGCATAGGCCTGAACCTGTTCCGGTGTAGCTTTGTCGACAGCAGCTTTCAGTGGTGTAAATTCGGCGGGGCTCATTCGGCCGTGTCCCGGCCTGAACCGGATATGAAGGATGTTTGCTTCGGGCAGTTGGCGTGCCTGACGGTAATAATTACCAATCTGTACGCTTAGTGGATCGGCATCATTCACTATAACCGCGAGTTCGTGGGGCTGGAGGCGAGATCCGGGGAGATCGACATGAATCCCGGTGGTGCCTGTTGGCGATGCAGCCATTCCCACGCTGCATGGCAGCGTCAGTAACAGCAGCGCAGATAGAAAAGCGCGTAACATAGAGTCAGGGTATATGCGGAGGCCAGACGCCTTTACGCTACGGCTTCAGCAACGGCATGGCCAGTGCTTAGCGGCTGGCGGTGAGGCGTTCTTCCTGGTCGCCGAGCGTATACTGGATTTTGCTGATACGATCGAGTTGCGCCATAAATGCATCCAGGCAGGCCGGATCGAAAAACCGGCCGCGCTGCTCGTTGATGTAGTCGAGGGCTTTCTGCATTTCCCAGCGTGGTTTGTACGGGCGTTCCGAGGTCAGCGCATCGTAGGCGTCCGCGACGCTGACAATGCGTGCGGCCAGTGGTATTTCCTGACCACCGAGTTTGTTCGGATAACCGGCACCGTTGAATCGTTCGTGGTGGCTCAGCGCAATGATGGCGCCCATTTGCAGGTATTTCGACGGGCTGTCTTTGAGGATTTCATAGCCGATCTGGGTGTGCGTTTTCATAATTTCGAATTCGCAGTGTGTCAGGCGTGCTGGCTTGCGCAGGATTTCATCGGGGATACCGATTTTGCCGATGTCATGCATGGGTGCGGCCAGCTCAATGGCATCGCATTCGTCTTTTGACAACCCCATTTGCTCGGCGATAACCCGCGAGTATTTGGCCATACGGATAACGTGATTGCCGGTTTCCTCATCGCGATATTCGCCGGCTCTGGCCAGTCGTAACAGTGTTTCATGTTCGCGCCGACGTACTTCACCGGTTGCATCAGCGACTTTTTGTTCCAGCCAGCAGGCACGCTCGTGAATAATGTGTTGCTGGCGGCGCTGGGCCAGCAGGTTGCTGCAGCGGGCATGAAATTCCAGGTCATCGATGGGCGTTACCAGCAGATCGGTAGCGCCGGCATCCAGCGCGCAACGGCGCAAATCGCGGTTTTCCCAGGGGGTCATCATCAGCACAGGTAATTCGTGGCCATGCGGTAACAGACGCAGGTGCTGGATTAGATGGCAGGGATCCATACCGGAAATCGTATAGTCGGCGATCACCAGGTCGGCGGTGTGCCACTGCAGCCAAGACAGTGCCGATTCCGCTTCAAGGAACGCTTCAATGTGGATGGTCTGGTCGATACGCTGGCCCAGCTCGACCAGACGTTCTCGCCTGCACCCGTCACGGTCCAGGATCAGTATCGTCGGCATACGGTGCCTCATTTCCTATAGTGTTCACAGCAAAACAACACACTGCGGAGCAATCCATGCCGACCGCGTCACCGGGGAAAGATATCCCCTAAGACATTGAATTGGGATTAGAATGTTCTTTTACCAATTGTGTCGCTTGTAGCTAGCGGCCCGAATGAGGCAAACTTAACTGCATGATTTAAATCGGCTTGGTTAGAGCCGGGTCTAACTTGCTGATTACAAATGATACCCGTAGAAGGAGGCTGCATGGCGCAGCAGGACAATTCATCATCGCGCGGACAATCGCTGTTCAGCGTTTTCCGTAGCGTATCTGCTTCAATGTTTGGCGTGCAGAGCAGCAAAAAGCATGAAGAGGACTTCGCCAAGGGTAGTGTCAAGGCGTACATAGCCGTCGGGCTGATCGTTACCGTCCTGTTTGTTCTTGCTGTCTGGGGTGTGGTGAAGCTGGTCGTATCAGTCGCCCAGCCAGCTTAAGTTGCAGGCTTTGCTGATCCGGTTTTCGGGAGTGATGGGTTGAGAAAAGCCTTCAAGGCCCTGGGAAGTTCGTTGTTGGGCAGTGTGCGCGATCTTGCGCCTGTGGTGCTGGTGGTGATGTTTTTCCAGCTTGTCGTGCTGCAGCAACCGATACCCAACCTGGTGCAGCTGGTAACTGGCCTGTTGCTCGTGGTCCTGGGGCTGACATTTTTCATCCGCGGTCTCGAAATGGGACTATTCCCCATCGGTGAATCACTGGCGCATGCGCTGGCGCGCAAGGGCAGTCTGTTCTGGCTGCTGGTGTTTGCGTTTACGCTGGGATTCGGCACCACGGTCGCAGAGCCGGCGCTGATCGCCGTTTCCGAGGAGGCCGCCGAGGTCGCTGCTGATGCGGGGGCCATCGCTACCGGCGATGACGCCCGGGAAGCGTACGCCAACGGCCTGCGTTTGACTGTCGCGTTCTCTGTAGGGTTCGCGATTCTCCTGGGGGTAGTGCGTATCCTCAAGGGCTGGCCCATGCACTGGATGATTATCTGTGGTTATGTCGTGGTAGTGCTGCTGACCGCGATTGCGCCACGGGAAATCATCGGTATTGCTTACGACTCCGGTGGTGTCACCACATCCACGATAACCGTGCCACTGGTGACCGCGCTCGGCGTGGGTCTGGCGACCTCGATCCGCGGGCGTAACCCTATGATAGATGGTTTTGGCCTGATTGCCTTCGCATCGTTGACGCCAATGATTTTTGTCATGATCTACGGCATGGTGATCCATTGATGTTACTGCAGGAACTGTGGCAAACGCTGCTCGATACCATTATTGATGTATTACCTATCGCCACCATCATTGCGGCCTTTCAGTTCATAGTCATTCGGCGTCCTATAGCCAACCCGGCGCGGGTGGTTGGCGGATTTGTCTATGTGCTGTTGGGTCTGACGCTGTTCCTGGTCGGTCTTGAAGAAGCATTGTTCCCCCTGGGCCGTTTAATGGCGTCGCAGCTGACCAATCCCGCGTTTATCTACGGGGGGGTCGAGGGTGTTATTGAGTCGGTACACTGGGCTGATTACGTGTGGGTGTATATTTTCGCCTTCGCGATTGGCTTTTCCACCACCATTGCCGAGCCTGCGCTGCTGGCTGTCGCCATGAAAGCCAACCAGGTATCGGCAGGGGCGATCGGCATATGGGGTCTGCGTATTGCTGTAGCACTGGGCGTGGCCGTGGGTATATCACTGGGCACCTTCCGTATCGTCACCGGCTTGCCGATCCACTATTTTATTATCGTGGGTTATATAGTCGTGGTAATCCAGACCGTTTTCGCGCCGCGTATGATCATTCCGCTGGCCTATGATTCCGGTGGTGTGACGACATCCACAGTCACAGTGCCATTGGTAGCGGCACTGGGTCTGGGGCTGGCAGAGACAGTGCCGGGGCGCAATGTATTGATTGACGGGTTCGGCCTGATTGCGTTCGCCAGCCTGTTCCCGATGATGAGTGTGATGGCCTACGCGCAACTTTCCGGTCTGCGTACGGGTCCTCGTAAATGGTAAACAAAGTAACAACAAGGGGAGCGCAGCTATGCACTTCAAACTGATTATTGCCCTGGTCGAAGATACCGTTACCGGCAAGGTAATGGATGCTGCACGGAAGAGCGGTGCGACAGGTGCTACCGTTATCAACAATGCTCGCGGTGAGGGTCTGGAAAAGAGCAAGACATTCCTGGGTCTGTCACTGGAAACGCAGCGCGATATGTTGCTGTTTCTGGTAGAAGAACACCTGAGCCGACAAATACTGGAAACCGTGTGCCGGGTGGGGCGCTTTGAAGAAAGGCCGGGTACCGGCATTGCTTTCCAGGTCGATGTCGAAGACGCCGTTGGCGTGCAACACCAGGTAGATTTACTGGTCGAACAAGTAGAGGACAAGTTATGAGCGACAAACCAATAGTGCGGGTGCGCGACGTCATGAAAACCGACTTCGACCTGATCGATGGCAAGTTGACCGTCAAAGACGCACTGGATGCCATGAAGCACGTCGACACCAAGGCCCTGGTGGTCGACAAACGACATGATGATGACGAGTTTGGTATTGTGCTGCTGTCGGATATCGCCAAGCAGGTACTGGCAAAGGACCGCTCCCCGGAGCGCGTCAATGTCTACGAGATTATGTCAAAGCCGGTAATATCAGTGCCACCGGAGATGGATATCCGCTACTGTGCGCGCATGTTTGAGCAATTTGGATTATCCCGTGCAACAGTAATCGAAGCAGGACGTATGGTCGGCATAGTCAGTTTTACCGATATGGTAATGAAAGGCATCGCAGACTGATTGGGGGGCGCAGGGTTGGGTTACGGTTCCGCAGCCTCGATGGCTTCGACGAGTGATCTCAGGTCCTCTACAGAGTGCAACTCGCCAATGCGTTCACGACCAATGCGCTGTACGATTTCATTATTGCGGCGTACGACGATAACCGGGTAGTGATCCTCTGCCGGGTAGCGCGCCTCGTACTCATCAATATGGAGCAGCTCAATCGGGTGTCGGGATTTCAGCGCCGTAAACTCGGCGTTTTCAGTGAAAGCATCATGGGTGATCTGACAGAGGTCGCAACTGTAAGTCTGGGGTGACAATACCTTGTGGGCAATATCAAACAGCGCGTTAATTTTCCCGCTTTTTGCGTTGTAGACAAACTGAAGTGTAACATCGCTCATTGCTTTCTATAGAGTCCTTAATGCGCTAAAAGTTCTATGCCAGCAACAGAAGGAGCAGCCCGGCAGCCGCGGGTACAGCCTGCACGAACAGGATTTTCCGACTGGCAGTGGCGGCGCCATAAAGCCCTGCGATCAGAATGCAGGACAGAAAAAACCCTTCACGCTGGTACCAGCGTGACCGAGACTCAAACCCCACAACAAGCCCGCGGCCAGGAATCCATTGTACAAACCCTGATTGGCAGCCAAAACCCGCGTGGATCTTGGGACCTCCCGGGTGAGGCCGAAGGCGCGCAGTCCAGCCGGCTTTTCCCAAAGAAACATCTCGAGTACCAGTATATAGAAGTGTAGCAGGGCGATGGCGCCGATAACGATGTTAGCGATGACAGACATGACAGCTTTCCTGGTCGATGAGGCTATCCTAGGTTTTTACCGCGATGCCCCGTATTGTGGGTCTGACGAGTGAGACCACTTTGCGCATGCTTTCTCGCTTGATGTCCCTGATCTTGAAACCGGCAGATAACAAGGCTGCTTCCGTTTCCCTGTTTAAATGACAATTGCCAGCCAGATTGCGCCATAACGGAGTAATCCGGTTCTGCCACAGTCTTCTCCTGGTGCCGTTTTCAGCAGCCACATGTTCCAGGAAAACCAGGCAACCCTCCGGCTTTAATACGCGTCTTATTTCAAGCAATGCAGCTCCCGGATCCGGTACCGAGCAGCAAACCAGCGAAGCCACTACAAAGTCAAATGATTCATCTTGCGCGTCAATGTTCTCAGCTGAGCCGGCAGATACATGGATGTTCCTGGTTTCGTTACCAGCAACCCTGGCCTCCAGTTGCTTACGCATGTGCCTGTCAGGTTCGGACAGGGTCAGTCCGGTAACAGATTCAGGATAAAACCCGATATTGGCTCCGGTACCGGCACCAACTTCCAGTACGTCGCCACTGACCTGTTCCAGAAGTTCACGCCGCCATTCTCTCAAGCATGCGTCTTCTGCCGTTGCCATGCACGTGTCGTAAAAAAAAGCGATCAAAAATGACATTTAAAGTGACTCACCTCAGAGTGCACGGCCGGGGGGCGATGAACCTGCCTGATTGGTCAGGCCTACGATACTCGAGGTAATATACATAGTGAGCAGCACAGAAGCTGCGAAAGCATAAAGCCCGAACCGCATTTCCACATCGGCAATTGCTCCCAGCTTTACAGCAACCACCAATATAGCAACTACAAATACATCCAGCATTGACCACTTCCCGTACAGATGCATCCAGTGCAGCAGCTTGCGCACCGATTTCTCCATGGCTGCACTTTTACTCACCAGTCTATACAGTACCCAGAGCTTGAGTACCGGTAGCACGATACTAAACCCTGTTATTAACAGGAACAGGAATATCTTCCCTTCCTCTAACAGTTCAATTACACCGGAGAGAACAGAGAAGGTGTTTTCAATAAGCACGAACTTGGTCAGCGTGATGATCGGGGAAAGTAATCCAGTCAATAAAAGACATGCGGCCACCAGGATATAAATTCGTAACCACCTTGCCTTATCCGGATAACGTTCAGGTATTATGATGTCCTCATTGCACAATGGCTTGTCATCCCTGGTCAGGCGTAAAAGCCAATAACATGGGTAACCAGGGTGTCTCAGTCGGGCTTAACAGCAAACTTTCCACTGCCAAGCAGCATAATGGCAAGGCCTCCGAGCAAATAAAATACTTGTAACTCAATTGCCCAGCCACCGTGTTGCGTCAGGCTGAACATGTCACCCGTGTGCGCCAGAAAAATGGCAAATAGCATATTTACTGCGACAATCAAGCCTCCAATGCGTGCATGGAAACCACTAAGAATCATCAGGGGTGCGACGACTTCGCCTACATATACGCCGTAGGCAAAAACTGCGGGCAGCCCGATGCCGGAAAGTGAACTGCCGATAAACTCAAGTGAGCCTGGGTGGGTAATCTTCGCAATGCCATGAAACAGCATGAGAATGGCAACTGTTAAACGTAATAATAATTTACCCATTGCATCGTTATGAAACTGACTAAACATATTAATTCCTCATGCTCTTGTTGATGCCATTGTCAGGAGTGTTTTATATCTGATCGGGTATTCCATGTGTTGCGGGTCATTTTGCCTATATGAACTGGCTCGATCCTGGTGAACTCGATATCTCTCACCATGCTCATGCTGCGCCACATCATTGCATGTCCCTTGCTGAAACTGACTCGCCAGTGGACACGTAATGGGAACCTCTTCCTTTGAGAAAGCGGGTAGGGCATTACTATGGGCCCATCCCGGTGGGCTAATCAAATTATTTCTCCAGGCGGGCAATAAGGCTGGAGGTGTCCCAGCGACGACCACCGAGATCTTCGACCTCTGCATAGAACCCGTCGATCAGCCTTGTCATCTCGAGGCTGGCGCCGTTCCCGGCTGCCGCCTCCAGCGCAATCTTAAGGTCTTTGCGCATCCATTCGACGGCGAAACCGAACTCAAATTCATTGTTAACCATGGTTTTCCAGCGATTTTCCATCTGCCAGGATTGCGCTGCACCCCTGGAAATCGCGCCGATGACTTTCTCAATGTCGAGGTCGGCGCGCTGCGCAAAATGCAGACCCTCCGATAGCCCTTGCAGGACACCAGCGGCGCAGATCTGGTTAACCATTTTTGTCAGTTGGCCGGAACCGACCGGACCGATCAGGGTGATCGCATTTGCGTAAGCTTCCATAACCGGTTCCGCTCGGGCGAAAGTTGCTTCGTCGCCGCCGACCATGATGGTGAGCTGGCCATTGTCGGCGCCAGCCTGCCCACCCGAAAGCGGTGCGTCGAGGAAGCCAAGATTCTTGCCCCGTGCCGCTTCGCTGACTTCGCGGGCGACAACGGCTGAAGCAGTCGTATGATCGACAATGATGCCGCCGTCCGGTATTACCTGCAGGACGCCGTTGTCTTCAAGTATCACCTGGCGGACGTCGTCATCATTACCGACGCAGGAAAAAACAATCTCAGCATTTTCGGCAGCGGTGGCAGGCGTGGCTGCAAAATTGCCACCGTATTTTTCGCACCACGCTTCGGCTTTTGCCGTCGTACGATTGTATACGGTGACATCATGGCCTGCGGCCTTCAGGTGTCCGGCCATTGGGTAGCCCATAACGCCCAGGCCAACAAACGCTATGCGCATAATTGAACCAGTCTCAATAAAGGAAGCGCTTCATTATATACTTGAATGACTGCTTTGGCTTGGAGCAGGGTGTTCTGTGGTCTTGCCAAGTCAGCCTCCATGGTGTTTCGTGCAAAGGGTCGCGCTGTAAGCGCGGTCCCGGCCACGAAGGGGGAAAACTGGTGCAATGGTTAGATCGCTATCCATCGCCTGAAGACTCATCGACACCTGCGCCTGAACTTTCCCACCTATTATTGCAACGGCTTGCGCCGGGGGCGCAGCGCTGTTTGCCGTGTCCCTGACCCAAAGGGATATGTTGGGTGCATCGGTTATGCGCTTTTTTCAACAACTTCAAATTCAAGTCCACCAATATACTTAAACATGAAGTTGTACAAAGCGCACCCAATTGCAGTGAATATATACCCAAAAATCGCATAGAAAACTGGCATTACTATAAATAGCACCGTAGGAAACACTATTTCATTACCATGTTGATCTACCTGTGGTCCTATAGCAGACATCATTAGCGCCATTGGCACAAATAGAAAAAGTGATGACACAGCCATTAATATGCCAAATACTTTTCCGTTTTGATGTGGCGAAAGCCTTTTAATTTGTTTCTTCATTCCTCACCCTTTTTAAGTGCATAACGTCTAGCGCCAGGGGCGGCGCGCTGTTTGCGCCGTCCCTGCCGCGTAGCGGCAAACTGGGCGCTGTTGTTAGAACCTGCCCTCATGCTAGCCTTTTCGCAACTAGTGGCGATACTAGGAGCGCTACTCCGCCTAAAACATAGAAGAATAAAGGACGCCCCACAAACAAAAACCCTTCATAACCGACAACCGGTAACAACAGCACGCTTCCCAACATCCATATCGCAAAAGCAACAGCACCACTAGCGAGCAATACTTTTAGTACTCTAAAGATCCCAGGGTGCTTCCTACCTCGTCGACCGAGCTTTAAGCCTACAATCGCTATACCCACCAAAGCAATTCCGAATGTAATTGGGTGAAACATATGGCCATGATCAGGATATTGATCTGACAGGTATACAACCATGAGGATGTAGGAGAAAGCCAATGCACCAACCAATATCATATTTCGCGAGGTCATTTGTTGGCTCTAACTACTATTAGACGGCGTACGCCGTGTAGCACGAAAAAACTTGCGTACGGTCGTTAACACCGGGAATTGGGTGCCTTTTACGGCGTTTGCTGCGTATCCCTTTTTGTTCACAATTGCATCCCTCCGTAATTCTTAGGTTTTTTAGACGGAACTGCAGATCACCAACTTAAGCACCGTAGGCTCGGATATCAAGCGGTTTTTGCGAATACACAGCGTGTGCCGTGTATCACCACTATTATTTTGGCAAACCCACCATACTTAACTTGCTGTTATCAAGTAAAAAAGCCGAAGCTGCCGTGTTATTTCGACTGTTGATACAGTGGGGCTGAAAATTCTGCAGAATTCAGTGGATTCAATATGCCTGTAAAAATATACAGTATCTGGCGCTGTTTAGGCTTGGCCGCACTAGAGTGCGGCGATCTTGGTCAGTTGTTCTTCAAGTTGGGTGATGGCCGAGCGCAGGTCTTCGGCCTTGGCTTTCTCTTTGTCGACGACAGCGGCGGGGGCCTTGTCGACGAAGCTGGCGTTACCGAGTTTATTTTCGGTGCGCTCCAGGTCGCCACGTTTCTTGTCCAGTTCTTTGCCGAGGCGTGCCTGTTCTGCTTCCTTGTCTATCAATCCCGCCATGGGGATAAGCAGTTTCATGTCGCCGACCAGTGCGGTGGCGGATTCCGGTCCTTCGCTGTCACCGAGCCATTCGATGGATTCCACGCGACCCAGTGATGCCAGGTAGTGGCGATTGGTTTCGAGTCGCTGTTGGTCCTGTGCGCTGCCGTTTTGCAGCAGTACGGATAGCGATTTGCGGGGGTCGATGTTCATACCGCTGCGTATCTTGCGCACGCCGAGGACGAAGTCTTTTACCCAGCCGATATCGGCAACTGCCGCGGCGTTGATACTCGTCTCGTCGGATGCCGGGTAGGGCTGGTGCATGATGGTGTCACCTTCCACGCCTGCCAATGGTGCGACGCGCTGCCAGATTTCTTCGGTGATGAAAGGAATCATGGGGTGTGCCAGGCGCAGGATGGTTTCGAGTACCCGGACAAGTGTCTGGCGCGTGCCACGTTTTGCGGCATCAGAGGCGTCATCGTTATTGAGTGCCGGTTTGGAGAGCTCCAGGTACCAGTCGCAGTATTCGTCCCAGATGAATGAATATATGGCCTGTGCGGCAAGGTCGAGACGGTAGTTAGCGAAATTGTCGACGACCTGATTTTCGGTCTGTTGCAACAGGGAGTTGATCCAGTGATCAGCGCTGCTGAGTTCGACTTCACCACCGTTCTGTCCGCAGTCCTGGTCTTCGGTATTCATTAACACGTACCGGGCTGCATTCCAGAGCTTGTTGCAGAAGTTACGGTAGCCTTCGATACGGTTCAGGTCGAAGTTAATGTCACGCCCGGTTGAGGCCATGGCGGCAAAGGTGAAACGGAGGGCGTCGGTACCGAAGGAGGGTATGCCACCCGGGAAATCCTTGCGTGTCTGTTTGCCGATTTTTTCCGCGAGGTGAGGCTGCATCATGCTGCCGGTGCGTTTTTCTACCAGTGCTTCCAGTTCAATGCCGTCGATCAGGTCGATGGGATCAAGCACGTTGCCCTTGGACTTGGACATCTTGTGGCCGTGTGCGTCGCGCACCAGGCCGTGTATATAGACTTCTTTAAAGGGCACGTCGTCCATGAACTTCAGGCCCATCATGATCATGCGGGCGACCCAGAAGAAAATGATGTCGAAGCCGGTGACCAGCACGCTGGTGGGATAGAAAGTTTTCAGGCGGTCGGTCTGTTGCGGCCAGCCGAGAGTCGAGAACGGCCAGAGCGCCGAGCTGAACCAGGTATCCAGCACGTCTTCGTCCTGGCTGAGTATTACGTCGTCATCAAGTGCATGTTGTTTACGTACGTCCGCTTCACTGCGGCCGACGTAAATATTTTCCTCGGCATCGTACCAGGCGGGAATGCGGTGGCCCCACCAGATCTGTCGCGAGATGCACCAGTCCTGGATGTTGCGCATCCATTCGTAGTAGGTGTTTTTCCAGTTGTCGGGCACGAAGCGGATGTCGCCATTTTCCACGGCCTTGATGGCGGGGTCAGCGAGTGGCTGGATTTTTACGTACCACTGGTCGGTGAGAAACGGTTCAACTACCGAATTGGAGCGGTCGCCGCGCGGCACCATCAGTTTGTGTGGATCGATTTTCTCCAGCAGGTCCTCTGCTTCCAGGTCGGCTACTGCCTGCTTGCGTGCCTTGAAGCGGTCCATGCCGATGTAGGCTGCGGGTATCAGCGAGCCTTCATCAGTTTCATTATCGCGTACCGCGGCATCGATGGTGAAGATATTGATCAGGCCGCCGTGGGGTTGTTCTGAAATCGCCACTTCATCACGGTGGCGCTGCCACACGGCATAGTCGTTGAAGTCATGTGCCGGGGTGATTTTCACGCAGCCGGTACCGAACTCGGGATCGACGTAGTCGTCGGCAATAATCGGAATGCGACGCCCTGTCAGTGGCAGTTCAACAAACTCGCCGAGCAGGTGTTTGTAGCGGTCATCACCGGGGTGCACGGCCACCGCACAGTCCCCCAGCAGGGTTTCCGGGCGGGTAGTGGCGACCACCAGGTGTCCGGTGCCGTTGGTCAACGGGTAGCGCATGTGCCACAGGTGGCCGTTTTCTTCTTGTGACAGCACTTCGAGATCCGAGATGGCGGTGTGCAACACCGGGTCCCAGTTGACCAGGCGCTTGCCACGGTAAATCAGGCCTTCTTCATACAAGCGCACGAAGACTTCTTTCACCGCGTCTGACAGGCCGTCGTCCATGGTGAAGCGTTCGTTCTGCCAGTCGACCGAGGTGCCCATGCGTCGCAGCTGGCGGGTGATATGTCCGCCGGAGGTTTTCTTCCATTCCCACACGCGTTCGATGAAGGCGTCGCGGCCGAGGTCATGGCGCGTTTTGCCTTCGGCCTCGAGCTGACGTTCCACCACCATCTGGGTGGCGATGCCGGCGTGGTCGCTGCCCGGCTGCCACAGGGTATTGCGGCCGCGCATGCGGTGGAAACGTGTCAGCGCATCCATCAGGGTGTCCTGGAAGGCGTGGCCCATGTGCAGGCTGCCAGTGACATTCGGCGGCGGAATCATGATGCAGTAGGGGGTGCTGTCACCACCGGCCGGGGCGAAATAGCCCTGGTCTTCCCAGGTCTGGTACCAACGCTGTTCTATGCTGTGGGGATTGTAGGTTTTTTCCATGGAAATCAGATATCTTGCCGGGTCACTCAAAAATGAGCGGGGATTATACCGCAGAAACGCAACAATTCCGGAGCCTTGCAATGCTTTGTCGATCACCGGGTCGTCCAGGTCGAAATCCGCGTTCAGCGCCGCGGGTTATTGCAGGAAGGCTTTTGGGGGATTTACCCGTTGCCGGACGATTGTCCTGATTTTGATAACACAGATCTACGTTTATTAACCATTGTTATCCGCTGCATGCCTGACTAGGCTCTTTAGCCAAGGTTCAGCATGTCATTACTTACTGAATTTGAACGTTCCTGATCCCCTAGGTTGATACGAGGTAGCGATATGTTCAAGGCAAGCAGAGTGCAACGGATGTTCTTTTTTAATATGGCCGTGCTGATTCTTTTCGGCCTGTGGCTGGCTGGCTTCGACAAAGTTCACTGGTTTAGCTACGTGATTCCGGGCGGGCTGTTGTTCGCTTCGGCAACCGGGCTGTGTCTCGGGCTTGTGACGTCCGGAAAAATGCTCGGCTTGCTGGGCATGGCCGAAAAACCGGAGGAGCGTGGCTCGGCGTCTAACTGATGGCCACGCCTGCACACAGATAACGCAACTGGTCATCCAAAGGAGAAATGATGTGAGTATTTCGGAAACTGACGTAGCACAACATTATGCTGATGACGATTTGCTGGATCGTATTCTGGCAGGACTTGAAGCGTCCGGTGCAAATATGGATGACTTGCAGCCCCACGAGCTGGCACCGGTTGAGGAGTTTCATATTGGTGGCCGCAAGGCGACGGTTCATGCTGTTGAGCAGATGTTCCTGCACAAGGAGCACCATGTACTCGATGTCGGTTGCGGTATTGGCGGCGCCGCGCGTTATATGGCTGTCCAGACCGGGTGCACCGTGACCGGTATTGATTTGACGCCGGAGTATATAACGGTAGCGGAGCGTCTGAATGAAATGACCGGCATGAACGAGCGGGTGCATTTCGAGGTGGCCAGTGCTCTGGATATGCCTTATGCAGATGCGAGCTTCGATGCGGCGATCACCATGCACGTTGCCATGAATATAAAAGAGCGTGCTGCGCTGTATGCTGAAATCGCACGGGTATTGAAGCCGGATGCAACCTTCTACCTGTTTGATGTGATGAAGAAGAGTGAGGGCCAGCTTGCATTCCCGGTGCCCTGGGCACAGTCCGAAGACACCAGTCACCTGACCACGCCGGATGAAATGCAGGTGTTGCTTGATATAGCCGGCTTCGAAGTGCGGGAGGTTAGCGACCGCACCGACTTTGCGCTCGAGTTTTTCAGGGAAAATATGCAGGCCGCGGCGGGTGCGTCGCCGCCACTGGGTGTGAGCCTTGTGATGGGTGACAGTGCGGCCGAAAAGCTCGGTAATGTAGTGCGCAATATTGAAGCCGGCCGCATAGCACCGGTACAGATGGTCACCAGGCGGCGTAATCATGTCTGAAGAAATCTACTGGCTTGCGAGCTTTTAAAAGAGTTGAGCCGCCAGGCTTATTCAGAAGATTTCGCTTGCTCGACCAGGTTGGCTAGCAGGCCGGGCAGTGCCAGTTGCAGTTGGGTATGGATGTCTTCGGCCAGTTTCGGCCCGCTTTCTTCGATAGCCCGCTGGATCAACTGAGTGACCTGATCCTTGACCAGTGCCTCGATTTTCCATGCCACCAGTTTCTGCAGGTCTTCCGACATATCGTCGAGCAGATGTTGTACGTCGACGTTTTGCAGCAGGCGTGCGACAACTTCGTGATCAGTCAGGTCCGGCGGCGACTCTCCGGCTTGTGCAGGGAGTGCATCCAGTGTTACCGGGTTTTCGAGTACCGGGATGCCGTCATCGTCGAGTTTGACTGAGTCGGAGGTCATCGGTTCCTGATCTCGTGGCTACGTAAAGGGTAACCGCGTTGCTTGTAAAAGCTGTAGCGGGTACGGCCTTGCTGGCGCACAGTATTGTCTTTATTCACCAGTTCGGCGACGCGTTCAAATCGTGAGAAGAACAGCGGAACTTCAGGTGCAAGATTGATCAGCACCTGGTGGCTGGCATCGGGTTCGTTGTCATGGCCCAGTTGCACGGGTGGCGGCGATGCATTGTCAGCTTCATACTGGCCGTGCGGGATGAAGCTGTTCTGTTGAAATGTCCACAGCATGTCATCCAGTTCCCGGCTTTGCTGCGCCGATTCGGTATGGATGTATACTTTGTGACCGAGCCGATAAGCCTTGTCGGTCAGGCGGCAGGCAAACTGCATGCGCTGGCGGCTGTCTTCGCCGTTGAGAATGTAGAAGTCGACTTCGGTCATAACTGTTGACCTGCGTGGTTAAGCTTCAAGCCGGTTCATTAAATACTGCATCAGCAATGGTACCGGGCGGCCGGTTGCGCCCTTTTCCTTGCCGCTCTTCCAGGCAACCCCGGCGATATCCAGGTGCGCCCAGCGGTAATCCTTGGTAAAGCGGGCGAGGAAAGATGCAGCCGTAATGGAGCCAGCACCGGGGCTGCCGATATTGGCCATGTCAGCAAAGTTGCTGGATATCTGTTCGTCATATTCTTCCCACAAGGGTAGCTGCCAGGCACGGTCGAATGCAGTCTGGCCCGCATCCAGCAGATCGTCGGCCAGCGCCTGGTTATTACTCATCAGGGCAGCAGTATGGTTGCCCAGGGCGACGATGCAGGCGCCGGTCAGGGTGGCGATATCGATAACCACATCCGGATCAAACTTCTCAGCATAGGTCAGCGCATCACAGAGAATCAGACGGCCTTCGGCGTCGGTGTTCAGTACTTCGATAGTTTGACCGCTCATGCTGGTAACCACGTCACCGGGCTTGCTGGCATCACCATCCGGCAGGTTTTCAGTCGCCGGGACCACGCCTACCAGGTTTATTGGTAAACCAAGTTCCGCCACTGCGGATACAGTGCCAAAAACACTGGCAGCACCACACATATCAAACTTCATTTCGTCCATGGCCGCGCCGGGCTTGATGGAAATGCCACCGGAGTCGAAGGTGACACCCTTGCCGACCAGCACAACAGGTTTATCGGATTTCTCGCCACCCTGGTATTGCATGACAATCAGCTTGGCAGGCTGGCGGCTACCACGAGATACTGACAGCAGGGAACCCATGCCAAGTTTTTCCATGGCCTTTTCGTCAAGGATCTCCACCTTGAGTTCACTGTGCGCTTTTTTAAGATCCCTGGCTTGCTTCGCCAGATCGGTCGGCGTGCAGAAATTGCCCGGGCGATTACCCAGGGTGCGTGCCAGGTCGATGCCGTTGGCGATAGCGACACCGTTGGCCACCCCGGTTTTGGCCTCATCCAGATGGTCGCGTGAACTGACCGCTACACTGAGGCGGCGCAGCGGTTTTTTGGGCGGTTTGGCGTCACTCTTCAGTTCATCAAAACGGTATACGACGTCACGGCTGGCAATGGCAATCTGCTGTGCCTTCCAGACCAGGTCACGGTCTTTGACATCCAGTTCGGTCAGGTAGGAAAGAGCATCTGTCACGCGGCTGGCCTGCAGTGTGCGGGCGGCGGCTGCCGCTATTTTGATAAAGTCTTTGGGTGAAAGGTGTTTGTCCTTGCCACAACCTGCTACCAGGATGCGGCTGGCCTGCACCTGGCCATTCGGGCTGTGAATCAAGGTTGTTTTACCGCAGTCGGTATCGATGTCAGCGCTTTTCAGTAAGGCTGTCAACTGGCCGTGACTGGCCTTGTCCAGGCGCTCGGCGGCGGCCGACAGCCGCTTCGGTGCAGAGATGCCGACAACTACGCAGCCGCTGCGCAGTTTGTCCGAATCGCCATGTTTGACATTCAAATCCATGGAGTGCTCCTTACTGGTATGCTTGCAGGCTGTAATTTTCGGCTAGTGTACTGGATGCACTGGCGTGGCCCAAACTTTATTACCGGAAGCCCATGTCGTCGGTGATTCGCCGTTATCTCGGTTGGGAACTGCTGCAATACTGGCTGGTATTCACGCTGGTATTGTGGCTGGTGTTGGTGACGGCACGCTTTTCACTTTACCTCGGCCAGGCAATCAGCGGCGAGTTGCCGGCAGCGACGGTATTGACACTGCTGGGCCTGAAGTCCGTAGGTTTCTTTGTTTTTCTGCTCCCGTTGACCCTGTTCCTGGCGTTGCTATGGTTGCTCGGGCGACTGAACCGGGATTTTGAATCGCTGGCGCTGGGCGCCAGCGGTATCGGTACCTTGCAGCTCTACCGCGCACTTGCGCTGCCCCTGGCTTTTGCGCTGCTGCTGGTGACAGTATTCAGCTTTTATCTGGTGCCACAGAGTGCGCAGCTCGGCTACCAGCTACGCGCCGACTCGCAACAGGCGCTGGAAGTGGAAACGCTGACACCGGGGAAATTTCACAGTCTGCGCAACGGCCGCTGGCTGCTGTATGCGCAGCGCAGTGGTAAGTCAGAAGGTGAACTCGAAGATATTTTCGTGCATGTGCAGCTGGCCGGGCGGAGCCAGGTGCTGGTGGCGGAGCACGCCCGGTTACGCGGCTCGCAGGCAGCCGGGGATCGTTACATTGTGCTGCAGGATGGCTACCGTTATGACGGCATACCGGGGCAGGGCGACTACCGTGTATTGCGCTACGCAGAGTACGGGCTGCGACTGCAAGCCCGCCGCACAGAGGCAGCGCACAAGTGGGATGCGGTTGCCAGTGCAGACCTGTGGAATGACAACCAGCCGGCAGCGCGCGCCGAGTGGCAGATGCGCCTGTCCCGACCACTCAGCCTGCTGGTGTTATTCCTGATTGCCGTACCCCTTGCGCGTTTTCGCCCGGCGACCAGCCGGTTTTATCCGGTCTGGCTGGGTGTGCTGGTGTTTACGCTTTACTTCAATCTGCTGGCCACGGCCAGGTTATGGCTGGTGCAGGCCAGTACGCCCGACTGGCTGGGGCTCTGGTGGGTGCACGCAGTGTTACTGACCGGTCTGCTGGTCGGGTTAAAGCCACGTCTTCGATGGGCGGGCAGGGCAGTAGCATGAAGCGGCTTGACCTGTATGTCGGCCGATCGGTGCTGGCGGCGACGCTGCTGGCCTGGCTGATAGTTGCTGTTCTGGATAGTTTGTTTGTGATGCTGGGACAACTCGGTGATATCGGCCGTGGTAACTATGCCTTTCCGGACGCGCTGGCGTATATGCTGCTCAGCCTGCCTGCGCACGCTTGCCAGGCTTTTCCCATGGCCGCCCTCATTGGCACCGTGCTCGGGCTCGGTAACCTGGCTGCGCAGGCGGAGTTAACGGCATTCCGGCTGGCGGGATGTTCGGTGCGACGTCTGGGACTGGCAGTGATGCAGGTGGGGTTGCTGATGGTGTGCACGGTAACGCTGATGAGTGAGCTGCTGGCGCCACCCGCCAAGCAGGTGGCGCAGCAGCTGCGCAGTCAGGCTATTTATGACGATGTCAGTGTGCAACGCGATGCCGGGTTCTGGGTGCGTGATGGTCGTCGTTTTATCCAGGTGAAACAAAGTATGGCCGACGGCAGTCTTGCCGGTGTCGTGGTCTATCAGCTGGCTGAAGGAGCGCAACTGACGGGCGCGACAGCGGCGCAACTCGCCGTGCCAATGGATGATGACTGGCAGCTGAAGGGCGCCAGGTCCAGCCGCTTTCTGGCTGAGCGGATCGAGGTCAGTGAAAGTGCAGAACAGGCCTGGCCCGAATTGATGGATGCACGCCTGGCACAACTTCTTACTCGTGATGTCGGTACGCTGTCGTTGCCTGAACTGGGTGAATATATCGACTACCTGAAGCGCAATGGCAGTCCGGTGTTGTTGTATGCATTGGGTTACTGGCAACGCCTGGCGGCGCCGTTGTCGGCGCTTGCCATGCTGTTACTGGCGGTGAGTCTGGTGCTGGGGCCACTGGGGCAGCGCACATTGGGTCAGCGTCTGCTGGTTGCAGTTTTGGCGGGGCTCGCCTTTAAGTTGTTGTCTGAAGTTATTGCGCATGCCGGCCTGGTGTACGGGTTGCCGCCGGCGGTGAGTGCATTTCTGCCTGCAATACTGGTGCTGGCCGTGAGTGCCGGATTGAGTTGGCGTACCTAGCGGCGTTTGTGAGGGTTGTCGGACAGTTGTACGACCGTGGTTTCCGAGTAGCGGTCGTGCCAGCTCAGGCTTTTGCGGTCGACCAGCTGCCAGAGATAACCCAGTCCGAACAGCAGGCCCGACGGTATCGCTACCAGGAATCTCAACAGAATCTGCCACCAGCTGAAGGGGCCGGGGCGCAGGTTGTGAAGCCGTAACTTCCAGGCACGCATGCCAAGTGTCTGTCCACCATGCATCCAGAACCAGCCATAAAAGAAAAAGCTGATAAACAGCAGGTAGGTGGTGATTAACGGGTTATTGGCACTGAATGCAGTGCCACCGGTAAATGGCAACAACAGGGCAATGCCGATAAACCATAATGCCAGTAATAGCAGCGAATCGTAAAACAGGGCAGCCAGGCGTTTGAAAAGACTGGCGGGTTTGAGTTCGGGCGACGGTGTGAGCATACATATAGTGACGCATACTTGCGTAACGGTGACAAGACCCTGTTCCTGTGCTATGAACTGCATTGTAGACATAAAACAATATCAAGGAGTCGTTGGATGAGTGTTTATTCAGATCTGGCGCTGATGGACGGAGTGATCGCTGCGGGTGAGTATGCCTACCGGGGGGATCGCTATCACTTCAAAGGCCAGATGAGTGAAGAGATGGCGCGGATGGCATCGATTATGTGTCGCGCTACAACCCTGAGCACCCACATGCAATCCGATATTCTCTGCACGAATATCGACAGCAAGGATTGTCCATTCAATGAATCACACGGCTGGATGGTGCGTGGGCCGCAGTTTTCGGTGTGCGTGATGGCCAATGTGTTCTGTTTCGTCGCAAACCAGCCCGGTTTGCTGAATAAAGTGTTCGCGCGCATGCGTAACAAGTTGATGGATGTCGAGGACTTGGTTTGATCTCAATAATAATAGACAAGTTGATGAAGTGAGGTAAGTATGAGCAGTCTGGAAAGTCTAATGAATCTTGAAGGCGCTGACGCCGCATTTGAATTCTCCGAATCCGGTGAGTTGACCGACCACCGGCTCGCCGAGGGGTCCAGGCTGAAACCTGAATCGCTGGATCTGCTGGCACATACTTTCGTTGCCAATATTGCCATTGCCACCATGCAGGCGCGCGGTTGGGAAACAGCTACCGGGCAGGGTGGTTTTTATCCCGTTCAGGGCTTTACGCTGGTAGGACTGGAGTGGTCGACGGTAGGTAATGGTCATCGGGGTGTGGTACTGCGCAATGATACCGCAGACTTCGAGGCAGCCTACGCGGCACTGGACAGTTGAGGCGTAACGATGATTAAACGCTTACTCGCCCTGGACGGGGTCATAGTGGTATGCCAGTTCCGGGATGACGGTGAACTCGTCGAAGGTTACGGTATGCTCGAAGAAGACATGATGCGCCGGCTCGCCAAGTTCGCCCACGACTACAAGCGCATGGTGCAAGGGAATACTGATCAGTTTTCCATGTTTACCCAGTTGCCTGGATGGGCTCCGCCGGGTGGCTGGAATGTCCGTGGCGAAAAGACCACAGTATGCAGTGTCGGTAACCTGGTCTGCTTTATTGATAATGAAGAAGCATCACTCAACGAAGTTATGCGTGAGATGGTTGACGTGTCGCGTTATTAGAGCGATCCGAGTGTATTCCCTGGACAGCTGAAGTATTAGCCAGCACTAAAGTAGTTGTGGCCTTTGGCCGCTACGAGGCCAACACCGCAGTAAGTTTTTGCGCGGGGTAGTACGCTATGCGACAGGGCCGTAAAATGTATAAGTGCTTGAAAATAAATATTATATTGCTCGTATTTTCACTGATGTTGTCAGCCGGTGCGTGGGCAGAAAGCAGCAGTTTCGACTCCGATGCCGAGCATAAAGTTGTCTACGACGTGAAAACCAGGTCGCTGGACGAGTTCTCCAGTGTCATGAATCGCATCAGTTTCCTGACCACCCGCCTTGGAAATGACCCGCTATCGACGTCTATCGTGGTAGTGCTGCACGGTAACGAGATTGAGTATTTCGCCCACGAGAAGGAGCTTGAATACGAAGGGGTTGTGAGGCGCACTCTCAGTCTGACCATGGGTGAAACCATCGAGTTCAGGATTTGTCGCGCCGCTGCCGAGCGGCGTGGTTACAAGCCCGCAGATTTGCAGTCTTTTGTTAGTGTAGTACCCATGGCCGATGCTGAAATCGTACAGCTGCAATTCAACGGCTATGCCTATATGCGCTGACCGGCGCAGATCGCAATGCCTGCCAGCCCAGGCAGGAATATCAAGAGTTGGTAAAATTGGTACTCCCTAGGGGAATCGAACCCCTGTTACCGCCGTGAGAGGGCGGTGTCCTGACCGCTAGACGAAGGGAGCAAACCGGCGCTGTATCGAAGCCAGCAGGGTGCTATTATACGCCTCAATGAATCAGGGACAAGCGAAAATAGTGTGACCAATCAAGGCGATATAGTGCCAGTCACCATCCCCAGACCCGACCACGTGATTTCGCGAGCCAATATCAGTTCCAGTGCGTTGAAGGTGCTGTACCGGCTTAAGGATGCTGGTTTCCAGAGCTTTCTGGTCGGGGGCGGGGTGCGTGACCTGTTGCTGGGGCGCGAGCCCAAGGACTTTGACGTGGGGACCAATGCCACGCCGGATGAGATCAAGGGGCTGTTCCGCAACTGCCGCCTGATCGGCCGGCGTTTCCGTCTGGCCCACGTTCGCTATGGTCGCGAAGTCATCGAAGTGGCGACCTTTCGGGCCCGGCATGACGGTGAGACGCATGATGAGCAAGACAGCGCTCACTCGGATGATGGCCGTATCTTGCGGGATAATGTTTACGGCACGCTGGACGATGATGTCTGGCGGCGCGATTTTACGGTCAACGCCCTGTATTACGACATCAAGGATTACTCTGTCATTGACTATGCCGGTGGTCTCGATGACCTCAAGGCCGGCACCCTGCGCCTGATCGGTGATCCCGAACAACGTTATCGTGAGGATCCCGTGCGTATGCTGCGTGCAGTACGTTTTGCTGCCAAGCTGGGTTTTCGTATTCACCCGGACAGCGAATCGACATTGCAGGAGCTGGGCTGTCTGCTTGAGGACATTCCGGCAGCGCGGTTATTCGAAGAAGTAATGAAGTTGTTCCTCGGTGGTTGTGCAGTGAGCACCTTCGAGCTGCTGCGCCACTACGATTTGTTTCGTTACCTGTTCCCGATGACCGAGGAGGCTCTGAGCCACGAGGAGCAAGGTTTCCCGATAACTTTTGTGCTTCGTGCCCTGGAAAATACGGACCAGCGTTTGGCGGAAGACAAACCGGTTACGCCGGCGTTTCTGTATGCCGCCCTGTTATGGGAACCGATGCGACAACGATCGCAATCTTTCATGGACGAGGGCGCGTCACCACTTGAAGCGGCGCAAATTGCCGGTAACCAGGTCACGTCAGAACAGGTTCAGGCAACGTCACTACCCAAACGTTTCAGTATGCCGATGCGGGAAATATGGAACCTGCAGCCTCGCTTTGAGCGCAAACGCGGCAAGGCGCCTTATCGATTGCTTGAACATCCCCGTTTCCGTGCTGCATATGATTTCCTGTTGTTGCGTGCCGAAGTCGGTGAGGCTGACGAGGAGCTGGCGAAGTGGTGGACAGACTTCCAGACCCTGAATGTCGGTGAGCGTGACAAAATGGTGGAACCGGCAGCAAAGAAAAAACGCCGCCGGCGTCGCAGGCGCAAGCCCAGAGAAAATGTTGATGGCTGAAGTTACGGCGTATATTGGCCTGGGAAGCAATCTGGATAATCCGCAGCAGCAGGTAAGTCTGGCAGTAACTGAACTCGGCACGCTGGAAGGTTGCAGCCTGTGCCGCGCATCCTCGTTGTATGCGAGTCCGCCAATGGGGCCAGCCGACCAGCCGGATTATGTGAATGCGGTTGCTGAAGTTCATACTGTACTTGAAGCCGATTTGTTACTGGATCAGCTTCAGGGACTTGAAGCGCGTCACCGGCGCAAGCCTGCCCGCCGCTGGGGACCGCGCACTCTTGATCTTGATCTGCTTCTGTATGGTGACAACGTTATAGAAACCAGTCGTCTCTCAGTTCCTCATCCCGGTATTGCCGAACGTCACTTCGTGTTGTACCCACTGGCAGAAATCAATAGCAACCTGATGATTCCAGGTGTCGGTACGGTGGCGGCGCTGGTGGCGGAATGCCCGCAGGATAGCCTAGTGAAAATTGAAACCCATCGACAGCCTGTCGTCTGAAAGAAGAGTTTTATGGAAAACCCCGGTTATATTGTAGTTGAAGGGCCGATCGGCGTCGGTAAAACCAGTCTGGCGCGGCGCCTTGCCGAGACATTTGGTTCTGAGCTGTTGCTGGAAGGGGCGGCGGACAATCCGTTTCTGGAACGCTTTTACCGCAACCCGCGCGCAGCTGCCATGCAGACGCAACTGTTTTTCCTGCTGCAACGCGCCCAACAAATGCAGGAGTTGCGACAGGGTGACATGTTCGAGCCGGTTCGGGTTGCGGACTTTCTCATGGACAAGGACCGGTTGTTTGCCAGGGTCACGCTGGATCACGAAGAGTTCAAGCTCTATGAGCAGGTTTATTCCCATTTGACCATCGATGTGCCAAAACCGGACCTGGTGATTTACCTGCAGGCGCCGGTGGATGTGCTGGTCAAGCGTATCGGTAAGCGTGGCATTGGTTATGAGCGCGGCATGGAGCCGGCCTATTTAAGGTCGCTGTGTGAAAACTATACACGCTTTTTCCACTATTATGATGAAGCGCCCTTGCTGATCGTGAATGCTGCAGAGATCAATCTGGTGGATAGTGATTCGGACTATCAGGCCTTGCTTGAACAGATGGCGCTTGCCGGGAGCGGCCGTCACTATTTTAATCCCATGCCGGAAGCAATATTGGCGGCAACGGCAGGAGGGAAGTCGTGAGTACTTTCGTTACTACTGCTACGTTGCGCGCGCTTAAACAGAATGGCGAGAAGATTGCCTGCCTTACCAGTTACGACAGCAGCTTTACCCACTTGATAGAAGATGCCGGTGTCGAGGTAGTACTCGTTGGCGACTCTCTGGGTATGGTGGTTCAGGGACAGGATTCCACCTTGCCGGTGACGCTTGATGATATGTGTTATCACGCTGCCTGTGTGGCGCGTGCCGGGCATACGGCATTGCGTGTTGTCGATATGCCATTCATGTCTTATGCCGATACGCGTCAGGCACTGGAGAGTGCTGCGCGCCTGATGCGCGAAGGCGGTGCTCACCTGGTCAAACTGGAAGGCGGACAGATAGTTGCCGATGCCGTGCGCGCGTTAACAGCGCACGGCATTCCGGTTTGCGCCCACCTGGGTTTGATTCCCCAGTCGGTAAATCAGTTGGGTGGTTATCGCGTGCAGGGGCGTGATGCGGCTGCTGCACAGCAACTGCTGGATGATGCGCGCCTGCTGGAAGATGCCGGTGCTTCGGCAGTGGTACTGGAGTGTGTACCGACGGCGCTGGCAAAGGAGATTACCGCTGCGATCAATATTCCGACTATAGGTATCGGGGCCGGGCCGTATTGCGATGGCCAGGTGCTGGTGCTGTATGACATGCTCGGTATTGTGCCCGGCAAGCGACCAAAATTTACCCGTGATTTTCTTGCCGGGGCTGACGGTATACCGCAGGCCTTGCAGGCCTACGTGGCTGCCGTCAAGGATGGCAGTTTTCCTGCACCGGAGCACAGTTTCGACTGATGCATAAACTGGTCGACGTTCCAGGCTTGCGTTCACTGATAGCTCGGTGGCGGGCACAGGGTGAACGCATTGCCTTTGTTCCGACCATGGGTAATCTTCATGAAGGTCACCTGCAGCTGGTGCGGCGCGCGCGGCAGGCAGCCGACCGGGTCGTCGTCAGCATTTTCGTTAATCCCATGCAATTCGCACCCGGGGAGGATTTCGAAACCTATCCGCGTACGCTCGATATCGACAGTCGATTGCTGTCAGCCGAGCAGACTGATGCGCTGTTTGCGCCGGATGTCAGCGTGATCTATCCCGGTGGTGCCGAGGCAACCACACGCGTTGAGGTGCCGGGTCCAGGCCGAGGGCTTGAGGATGACTCTCGTCCGGGTTTCTTTATTGGTGTCGCTACTGTGGTGGCGCGCCTGTTTAACCTGGTTCAACCTGACTATGCGCTGTTCGGTGAAAAGGACTATCAGCAACTGGCGGTAATCCGCGCCATGGTTGTGGATTTGTGTTGGCCGATTGAAATCATTGGCGTGCCGACGATGCGCGAGGCAGATGGACTGGCGATGAGCTCGCGCAACCAGTACCTGACTGTGGAAGAGCGCCAGCGGGCACCGCTATTGTACCAGACCCTCACGCGCGTGGCTGAGCAGATTGTTGCCGGTAGCCCGCACTTCGGGGCACTTGAAGATGAGGCGATGAAGGTCCTGGCAGACGGGGGCTTTGAGCCCGACTATGTCTGTATTCGCCACGCTGATTCATTACTGCAGGTGGCTGAAGGTGAGTCCCGTTGCGTGGTGCTGGCCGCGGCACGCCTCGGCCGGGCGCGGCTGATTGATAATATTATTCTCTAAATGCCCGGAAAATCCGGGGTTTGCAGGTGGCTGCCGATCTTGGGATAATAGCAGCTGTTAACAAGCAGGAACTACGCGGATGCAGATCACGCTGCTCAAATGTAAATTGCACCACGCTCGCGTAACCCACTCGGAGCTCGAGTACGAGGGTTCGTGCGCCATTGATTCCGGCTTGCTGGAGGCAGCGGGTATCCGCGAGTATGAGCAGATCCACATCTACAATCTGAGAAATGGCAAGCGCTTTACCACCTATGCTATTCGTGCCGAGCAGGGTAGCGGGATTATCTCCATAAATGGTGCGGCTGCTCACAAGGCCAACCCGGGTGATCGTATTATTATCTGCACCTATGCCACGCTGAGTGAACAGGAGGCGGCCGGGTTCAAACCGACGCTGGTTTACCTCGACGCTGACAACCGCGTGGTGCGTCAGCGGAATGCCATTCCCGTACAGGTTGCCTGAAGTCCTATAACGCCGGCGAGTTAATCTCCAGCGCCCGAGAGGGTGTCTGCGGCGCGTGTTCGCGTTCGCTCATCCATACCAGAATGTCGTAGTAGCTACGAATGTTTTCTACATAGCGGACCGGCTCGCGGCCACGCGCGTAACCATAACGCGTCTGCGCATACCATTTTTTCTGGCTTAGCAGTGGCAGGTATTTTTTAACGTCGATCCACTTGTCCGGATTGGCGCCATCAGCTTGCGCCAGGATGCGGGCATCTTCGAGGTGGCCAAAGCCAATGTTGTAGGCTGCCAGTGCCATCCAGGTGCGATCGGGATCAGCTATGCGATCCGGAATTCTGTTTTTCACCCGTTCGATATAGCGTGCGCCACCCTCAATACTGGCCTGCGGGTCATGGCGGCTCTTGTCGAGGCCCAGTTGTTTCATGGTGCCCTGGGTCAACATCATCAGGCCGCGTACGCCAGTGGGTGAAATGGCGTCCGGATTCCAGTGCGACTCCTGGTAGCCAATGGCTGCAATCAGCCGCCAGTCACCGCCGGTTTTCTCAGCGGCTTCTTCAAACCACGCGCGGTACCGCGGCAGGCGTTGTTCAATATGTTTCATGTAGCGGCGAGTACCAACGTAGTCAAAGTCGGCGACATAGGCGTAGTAACGATCCAGCAGCTGCTGGAGTTCACCGCTGTCCCTGAGCGAATCCAGGTATTCATTGGCCTTGTCCAGCAAGCTGTGGTCCTCTCCGGGTGGGAAAGCCCAGGCCAGCTTGTCGGCAGCGCTGATATCAAAGGCGACGCGCAACTCAGGATAGAAACGGCGTGTGATCGCCACCTCGTTTGAGTCGGCTACGGTGTAATCAATGACCTGCTCCCAGACCAGGTTAAGCAGCTCCTCACTTTCCAGCTCGGCATTTTCCTCAAATGCCAGGTTAGGGTATTCCTCCTGCAGCGCGTGCAGGCGTTCGGCGTGACTGCTGTTCGCCACCACTTCCAGGCTGCCGTTCAGCGTGTCGAGGTTGCGTGGCGATGGAGCGCCGACACGGTAGACCAGCTGGGGTGTGATGCTCTGGTAGCTATTGCCGAAGTTGAAACGCTGCTTGCGCTCGTCGGTTACCGTCAGTCCTGCGGCTGCCAGGTCGGCATCACCCGCCTGGATGCGATCGAGTATCTGCGAAAGCGTGTCCGGTGTTTCCACCTGGAGCTGCACACCCAGGTAGTCGGCAAACCCGGCGACCAGTTCATACTCAAGCCCGGTAGGGCCAAACGAGCCTTCATAATAGGTGGTGGCACTGTTCCGTGTCAGGACTCTGAGTACTTCCTCATGCCGCACGCGCTCCAGATGCGAACGTGGAATCAGGTCGCAGCCGGATATCAGTAGACACAGAAATATGGGGAAAAGACGCATGGTTGGTTGGGTCGCTGGCCGCGTTGAATAACTCACTATCCGGGTTAGCGGGTTGCGGCAGGGAATTTTTAGCCTTTGTTCTGCGGCTTGGGTTACAATACCCCGCGATCTTTGGAAGCGCATAGCATGTGCCACTTCCTTTTGATTTTCAAGTGAATATTCGAATCTGGAGAGGTGCCGGAGCTGGCCGAACGGGCTTGATTCGAAATCAAGTGAACCCTCGCGGGTTCCGAGGGTTCGAATCCCTCCCTCTCCGCCACAAACTAAAAAGGCCCCTGTTGGGGCCTTTTTAGTTTGTGGCGGAAAAGGGGCCTGGGTGAGAGTTCCTGGCTTTATCTCTGTAGCTGAGCCACGGTCAGCTCACGCCCCACAACTTGCATGGCCAGCAGGTCGCTGGATAGTTCATCCATGGTTTCAATTATTTTGGCCAGTTCGTCCTTCGCCATCTCGGGGTCGCCCTGCCTTATTGCTGCATAGAGAAGTCCACCCGGCATGATCGTTGTAATCAAAGCGTCTTTGGCGTTCAGCCGATTCTCGCCATAGTGTCTTAGTCCAGAGTAATACCAGTTGGTTTTCTATTGGCATCTAAAGGCGCGGTAACTGCGGTGGCTTCGGTCAGGGTTTTATTGATAACTGCGAATGTCCCTGTTGAGACGAGCTCGGACGTTATGTGTGTTTTAGCACATATTTTAGGCTAAGTGACTGGTTACGAGCCAATAACGACGTTCGTTCAATATGTCTGAAAAGCGCTGGCGAGGGTGGGTTATGGGTGGACTTTGGTCTAATTCGGGCATGAATTAACCTCGACCAGTACCATTTATTCAAACTCTCCTATATCGTTGATATACAAAGATCACCGTTGTGAAACAAAGCTAGAAAAACTAATGCAACGGGGGAGAAATAATGAAAGAAAAAAGAACCCAGGAAAGACGTATAGGCTTTCATTCAGACCAGTTATTTCCGTTTCAGGATTATTCCGGAAGGATTATTCACGGCGATCGCCGCAGAACGCCTGATCGACGCCTGAATAATATCTGGCTGGAACTTGTCACATTAAAGCCAGGTGAAATCCTGAACGGCTGGAGTCAGAAAATCCATCGCAGCATAAAATAATGTCGGCTCCAATGCCGGGCAGAGTGCCTGCTTTTGACCCAGTAAATACGTTGGTCTATTTTTGTAGCAGCGCCAACCTTCGGAGTGATTAGTCGCCTTGCAAGTAATCGCAGCGAAATTTGCGCTCAGGGGCGCATGATAACTTCGGGATAGATATTCCACGAACATAAAGTTCATATCGTCACTCGGAATATGCAGAAAGTTGCCCTGGATAAATTGCACCCCGCACTACCATAGTATCTTCAGGTACGCAGCATCTTCCACGTAACTCGCGATGACAGCGATGCCTTTCTTGTTCGCCGACCGTTCAACAGCTGCAAATCCTATCTCATCACACAAGTTGCGGTAGTGATCGATACTAAAAAATAACAACATGGCATCGGTCCCGGTACCTGTGTTTTCTGGAATGCCACGCAGGCCGCATTGCAATTTGCAAAGCCAAAATTCCAATAGACGATCAGGGTTGTTGCTGTTCCGGGAGCGGGAGCAGTGTTATGAGATAGAGCGCGGTTTACTTGCATGTGCGCCGATTACAGTGAGTGCTGTCGCTGTCCGCGCAAGGCGCAGTGACTAATTTATTGACACTCTGCCGGGCAGCGCAGTACAAAGGGGGCAGAATATAAAAGGAGGATCATCAGCCATGAGACGTATCAAGGGTATAATTCTCGGCCTTGTCATTGGTCTGGCACTGGGCCTCTGGTTCGGTTTTAACATGGGCGCAGACCGGCCGCTGCTCAGTAACCCGTTTGAAGAGACCTCCTTCCAGGAAAAAATCAAGGAGACCGGCGGCACCCTGATGGAGAAGGGTGGCGAAGCCCTTGAAAAGGGCGGCAAGGCCTTGAAGCAGCAATCAGAGGAAGATGCGCCACTGGCGATACCCGAGGAATACCAGCGGCAGTAGCGGAAAAAATAAAATCAATTGGGTCGGACTCGATTGGTCTATGGTGTGATTCGGGCTGCTAGGGACCTGCGCAAGCACAGGGGCTGTCACGGGCCATCGGGCGGAGACGCGCTCTCTTCTGCGATAAGCAAATAAGTAAAATCTCGCTAAAAATCTCTAACCTTGTTCAGGGGAAGAATCCTCAGCCTGCGTCTGAGTGAGATTCGTGTGTGGTCTGATAAGATCAGAACCGGATAATCGCAAGCTTGCCAAAAGCCAAGGGAGCATGGATGAAGAAACTTATTGCGCTGCTGACTGTGGTTGGAACTGTCGTCCTGTTTCCCTGGGACGCGATGGCTGCGCAGTCACGGGAGCTGGTTATTGTCCCGCACACTGACCCTCTGGGCATCTTCTGCGTGGTTATCTTTGTCCTGTCCTATCTGCTGGTCATGGCCGAGGAAAAGACGCTGCTGCGCAAGTCCAAGCCCGTCATGCTCGGCGCCGGCATCATTTGGGTGACTATCGCTCTCGCGGCTCCCGAGCACGGTATTGAGCGGGAGCAGCTTCGGCAGGCAATCTTCCACGATCTTGATGAATATGGCAGCCTGATGCTGTTCCTGATGGCGGCCATGATTTATATCTCGGCACTCGAGAGTTTCAATGTGTTCGGCGCGCTCAGATCAAATCTTGTCAGCATGAGGCTGAGCTTCCGCCAGTTGTTCTGGGCCACCGGCATCATCGCTTTTTTCCTGTCGGCGGTGGCCGACAACCTGACCACAGCGCTGGTGATGGGTGCGGTAGTGATGGCTGTCGGCGCCGATCACTCTCGCTTTGTTGCCATCGCCATGGTCAACATCGTTTGCGCAGCAAATGCCGGCGGTGCATTCAGTCCCTTCGGCGACATTACCACGCTGATGGTCTGGCAATCGGGTCGTGTCGAATTTATCGAGTTTTTCGCGCTGTTTATACCCTCGGTTGCCACCTTTATAGTGCCCGCAGCTGTAATGAGTTTCGCGGTACCAGCGGAGCAACCAGCCGGTCTTGAAGAACGTATAGTTACACGGCGTGGCGCCAAACGTGGGATTGTTCTGGGCCTGTTGACAATATCCATGGCGGTTTCATTCGAACATTTTCTGGGCATTCCACCCTTCATGGGCATGATGACGGGTCTGTCGCTGTTGATGTTCCTTGCCTATTACCTGCGCCGGACCCGGCGCGAGGGTGAGCCAGACTACAACATTTTTGAAAACGTCAAGGCAGTGGAGTGGGACACGCTGTTGTTCTTCTTCGGCGTTATGTTCAGTGTTGGTGGTCTGGCATTCATCGGCTATCTGGGGTTGGCCTCAGGCCTTATGTATGGCACCTGGGGGCCGACAGCAGCCAATATCTCCATGGGTGTCGCGTCTGCAGTGGTCGACAACATTCCGGTAATGTTTTCGGTGTTATCCATGCAGCCCGACATGCCACATTTTCAATGGTTGCTGGTAACACTGACCTGTGGTGTCGGTGGCAGCCTGCTTTCGATCGGCTCAGCTGCCGGCGTGGCGTTGATGGGTACCTCGCAAGGACATTATACATTCCTCTCTCATCTGCGCTGGACACCGTTGATTGCACTTGGCTATGCTGCGGGGATAGGCACTCACTATCTGGTCAACAGCTAGGTTCCAGGACGTCCATAGCAATCATCCGCCAGAATGCGCATGCATAACAGAACCCGACGCTGCGGGGATTTGCAGGGACTCCTGACCGCAGGACGCTGCAGACGCCATGAATATGTGAAAAGCACAGCGACGCTGTAAGCGCTAGACTGTAAAATAACGAAAGCGGGTTTCCGTTAGGGAAACCTCTGAGAAAATAGCAGTCTAAAAAGTTCGGGAAACAAGGGTTTTCAGCGATGCGTATCCGCCTGTCGTATCTACCACTTATTACAGTCTGCATTTCGCTGGCCTGCACTGCGGCACCGACGCTTGATGACCTGTATGCACAGCAGGTGATGCTAAAACAGGCCGAACAGGATTACCGACAGCGCGCCAAATTTCTGGCTGGTGGAGAGGCAGATGATTACCAGGCCTATATAGTCGGCTTGCGTGACCGGCTGGCGCAGGATTGTGATGCGATGCGGTTGAATGGTGTCGCGCTACCCGCCGATATTGACTGCCCTCGACAATTCATTCGGCAGGTCGCACCTTTGGAGCGCGACCCGAATAAGTCACTAACGGAAAGTGAGCGAACAGAAACACTGGATGCTGAGCTGGAGGCGGGCCTCGGCGATTACGACGAATTGTTGTTACGAGAGCAGGCCCGGGTCAAGGCAGATAGACCGCGGTCGGCCGGTGAAGGCGGAGGTGGAGGTCTGGCGGGTGGTGCTGACGGTCAGTCCGGCGACGAGGCGGGTTCAGCGGGCACCGATGGGCAGACGGCGGATGCCAGTGATGAGCAAATGGCGGATACCAGTATAGAAAGGCCGCCGGTAGCCACAGGTAGCGGCGGGGGCAAGCAGACGGTTGCCAGTGGCCAGCCTGATAACATCCCTGATGGTAGCGACGATGATGTGGTTGCCCGGCAGCTACGTAAAGCTGCTGAGCAGGAGACCGACCCGGAATTGAAGAAAAAGCTCTGGGAAGAATACCGAAAATATAAACAGGGTACCCAGTCACAGTGAATACAGGCAACGCAATTCTGCGGGTATGGTGGTTGGCAGGTGTGCTGTTGTTAACGGCCTGCAGCGCAACGCATCAGAACGTTCGTGAAGATACACAGGTGCAGCGGTCCGACAGTGAAGTCGTTGAGAGCCAGCTGCTGGATGTGTGGATAACACTTTTCGATTCCGGGGAGTTGCCTGACGATGAAGATGATGCCAAAGGCTTGTCCATTGAAATCCGTGAGGCCGAGGCTCGTTATATGCCGCTATTGCTGCGCGATACGCTGGAGCGTACCGGTTACTGGGGTGCTGTACGGGTTGTGCCTGGTGGTACGGAAGGCGGCGAAGTGCGAGTGCACGGTACTATTCTGGTGTCGGATGGTGAACACCTGGAGCTGATGATAACGGCGCAGGATGCTACTGGCTTCGAGTGGTTCAGGCATTCCTATGAAGCTGAAGCTATGCTGGAGGATTATCAGCGGACAGCAGCGACTGGTCGGGATGTGTTCCAGGCGCTCTACAACACCATCGCCAACGACCTTGCCCAACATCGATTGACGCTGTCACAGTCGGAAGTTACGAATATTCGGCGGGTGGCAGGGTTACGTTTTGCTGCTGACCTGGCACCGGATGCATTTGACGGTTTTCTGGATGAAAAAGATGGCGAGTTTTCGGTACAACGCCTGCCGGCGGAGGGTGATCCCATGGTTGGCCGGATCAACGCAATACGCGAGCGTGACTTCCTGCTGGTTGATACACTCAACGGTCATTTTGATAATTTCCATGCCGAGATGCAGGACCCATATTTCCAGTGGCGCAAAACCCGCCTGGAAGAACTTGAAGCCATGCGTGAAATTGAACGCCAGGCACGGAACCGAAAACTGCTGGGCGCGGCAGCAATTATAGGTGCGATCGCTATCGAAGCGATGGGAGGAGACAGTACCCGCGCCTCGACCGGCAGTTTGCGCAATATGATGATAGTGGGTGGTGCTTACGCAATTAAAACCGGATTCGACAAAGACTCCGAAGCGACTATTCACCAGGATGCTGTCGAGGAACTCGGTGAGTCGTTCGCGGCGGAAACCCAGCCGCTGGTGGTGGAAGTGGAAGGCGAGACGCACGAATTGACCGGTTCAGCAGAAAATCAGTATCAACAATGGCGTGGTCTGCTCAGGCGCATATATGCTACCGAGACCGGTTTGATTGATGCCGCCCAGTAAGTATTTATATGACGTCGGCTGATCGATCGGGAGGCAATCGGCAGGTTACCCCGCTGCAGCCACCTGCAACCTCTGTCCCGACAGATAAAACTCGAAGCAAAAGCTTTCGAATTGCAGTGATCGTATTTTCACTGTTGCTGGTGACGGGGCTGGGCGTAGTGTTGTGGTTGCCGCAATGGGTGTCTGAAGCCCCCCCTGACGCTGACGCAGAACAGGATGCGCCTGCTGAAAGCCATACTGACGCAGCAGTGGTACGCCAGCAGGCTGAACAGACATTGCAGCAGTTTCTGCGCCTGCAGGCAGAAATGAAACTAGCCAATGCGCCCGTCTGGGGGGCAGTCGAATGGAGCGAGGCTGAAACCCGGGTACGTGCGGGTGACCGTTTGTTCGGGGAGCGGAAATTCGGCGAGGCGCGACAGGCATACACTGCTGGAATTACCTTGCTGGAAACGCTGAAACTTGAGCGTATTGCACGGCTGGAAACTGCGTTACAGGCTGGTTGGCAGGCACTGGGCGAGAACAAGGCAGTTGCAGCTCTTGATCAGTTTGAAACCGCGCTCTCAATAGATCCGGAGCATGTTGATGCCTTGCGTGGTCAGGCGCAGGCGCAAGTACGCGACCAGGTCCTGGAGACGATGGCGGCAGCCAGTCAGGCCGGGGAAAACGCACAGTTCGATGTTGCAATACAACATTACCAGTCGGTGCTGGCGCTGGATCAGGCCTACGAACCTGCGAGTATCGGGCTAATTCGTGTCGAACAACAGCTGAAAGAACAAGCTTTCCATGCAGCGATGGATCGGGCGCTCACAGCGCTGGATGCGGGGCGCTACAATGCGGCATCCAGCGCACTGGCTCAGGCAGCGGAACTGGATCCACAGCATGACGCCTTGCTTGATGCCCGCCGACGCCTGCAGGTTGAGAGTCGTCAGGCTGTCATTAACCAGCTACGCAGGCAGGCCGCTAGCCAGGTTAAATCGGAAAACTGGGGCAAAGCTGTCGATCTCTACAACAAGGCATTACGGCTCGATGCAGGGGCAGGGTTTGCACGCCAGGGTCTGGTGCGGGCGCAGCAGCGCGCAACACTGAATACCCAGTTTGACCACTATATTGAAAACCCCGAGCGCCTGTATTCCAGCGAGCCTCTGGCTAATGCGGAACAGTTGCTCGACAAAAATCAGCAGGCTCCGGGAAATGAGCCAATGCTCGCGGGCAAGATAGAGCGTTTGCGAAACCTGGTGGCTAAAGCGCGGCAGCCGCTGCAGGTAGAGCTGCGTTCCGATGGAGAAACAGAAGTTACTGTTTACCATGTTGGTCGGCTTGGCCGGTTCGCGGCGCACCAGCTTAACCTGCGCCCCGGCACCTATACGGCTATCGGTGTGCGATCGGGTTATCGTGATGTGCGCCGCGTATTCAGCCTGAAACCCGGTGATAATCTGACCACAGTCGATATCCGTTGTGAGGAACGCATATGAGTCGTGTGTTTTTCATCAAGGATTCCAGGGGAGATCGGCAGTTCGACGAATCCCGGTTGCCAGTCACTCTGGGTGGTGCGCGGGTAGCTGATATCGTGATACCCGGAGTATCGGATGAAGCCGTTATAGCGCGCATTGCTGTCGCCGACGGACATGCATTCATCCAGCCCGAGCATGGAGATATTCCACTGTTTCATAATCATGAGCGCTTGCAGGAATCAGTCTGGCTGAAATCCGGCGATCAGGTTGAACATGATCAGGTGCTCTTGAGCTGGACGGTCAGGGGTGACCAGGTACAGATCAGGGTGTCGCAACAAACCGATGATCTCGCCAGTGAGCCCGCCCTGGTTCCGCCTGCCGTGCCACCCGCAAGGGATGAGCCGTTACCGGTAAAGGAGGCTGAATCCGGTTCGGCAGAGCATCGCCGCTTAAAGCAGGGTGTCACAGTCCTGTTTCTCCTGCTGGTATTGCTTGCCGCATTTGTTTTGCTGGCGACACCTGTCGAAATTCAGATTACCCCTGAACCTGACGAATATGCTATCAGCGGATTTCCGCCCATGGTTTCTGTGGGAGAGAGCGTGCTGGCCTGGCCAGGCAGCTACAGGATTACTGCAGATCACGCCGGCTATTTCCCTCTCGACGAACCGTTGATTGTCGACAGTGGTGATTTTCAGGAATTCAGTTTTTCTATGCGCGAACGACCCGGGAAAATAGAGCTGGTCGTTACACCGGACGTGCCATTCGAATTATTAGTCGATGGTGAGCCGGTAGCGGTCAATGCGCAGTCCGTGGCCGAAATCGAGCGCGGTGAGCACCGGTTACGCGTGCAATCAGCCTGGTATTTCCCTGTCGAAGTGGTGATAGATGTCAAAGGTCTGGGGCAGCTGCAACAGCTTGAACTGGGCTTGACGCCGGCCTGGGCAGAGGTCCGTATACTCAGCCAGCCCGAGGGTGCGCAAGTGCGTAATGAGGATGAGCTCCTGGGTGTAACGCCTCTGGATACCCGTTTGCTACAGGGTGTGCAGGTGCTTACATTGGAGAAATCCCTGTTTAAGACCGCCACCCTGGAGACCGAGATCATCGCCGGTGAACCGGTGGTTCTGGAGGGCATAGTCTTGCTGCCGGCGGATGGACAACTAGTACTGGAGAGTGCGCCGGATGCCGCTACGATGCAGGTGGATGGGCGCTACCAGGGCACCACGCCAGCTACCCTTGCCCTGTCATCCGGCACCGAACACCGGTTGCAGCTCAGCAAGCCTGGTTATACTGACTGGAATAAAACAGTATCGCTCGATCCCGGGCAGCAACTGACACTCAATGCCGAACTGCAACCCGCTTACGGTACGTTGTTTATCAGCGTTGAACCTGCTGATGCCAAACTGCGTGTAGATGGCAAAGCGCAGGGGAAAGCCATGCGGCGCTTGCGACTGACAACGCGTCAGCATCGTCTGGAAATATACAGACAGGGCTATGAAACCCGGGTTTTGAAAGTGACACCAGATGCGGTCAACAGCCGCAGTATTGATGTCGTCCTTAAAACAACCGGGCAGGCACGTATTGAAGCGACTCCCTTAACTATTCGCGCCCCGGCAGGACAAGTGTTGCGACTGGTGCGCCCGGGAGACAGCTTTACCATGGGCGCATCCCGTCGTGAGGCAGGAAGGCGCTCTAACGAAAGCGCACGGCTTGTGCAGTTGGTGCGCCCGTTTTATTTTGGCGAGAAAGAAGTCACCAATGCCGAGTATCGACAATTCCGCAGTGGCCATGTTACCGGGCAGGCAGACGGTGCCAGTCTTAACGGCGACCAACAGCCGGTGGCTGGTATCAGTCGTGATGATGCAGCTCGATACTGTAACTGGCTTAGTCGTAAACAGGGCTACCCCGAAGCTTACCGGGAGCAGAACGGTAGTATGCAGTTGGTAACACCGGTGAACACGGGTTACCGTTTACCCAGCGAAGCTGAATGGGCCTATGTGGCACGTGTGCTGGGGCGCTCGGAAATTTCGCGATATCCCTGGTCCGGAAACTACCCGCCATCAGCGGCGGTCGGGAATTTCGCTGATGTGCGGATTAGCGATACGCTTGCCGAAACCGTGCCCGGTTATGATGACCACTACCGGGGCAGTGCGCCGGTTGGCAGTTTTGCAGCTTTTCCCGAAGGTTTCTATGATCTGGGTGGGAATGTTGCGGAATGGATGAATGACTATTATGCCGTCTATTCGGGTGAATCCGGCCAGCTGGTACAGGAACCGTTTGGGCCGGCGAAAGGGAAACATTATGTGGTGCGGGGTTCGAGTTGGCGTCACGGGAATATTACCGAGTTGCGCCTGAGTTATCGCGACTACAGTCGCACGGCGCGCGGCGATATCGGGTTCCGACTGGCACGCTATGCAAATTGAGGAGATGTTATGCGTTACCTGAACTGTTCAGTTGTTTCCAGGCGCGTGCTGGTCACAGGCGTATTGCTGATGTTGTCGGCTACGCCGTTATTGGCTCTTAAACCACCAGGCAATGTTATGCCGCAGACGACACCGGAACCCGCTGAGCCATCAAGGGAAACGAATAAAAAATCCATGCCTGCGGACGTGTCGCGCACTGCACCTGCAAAACCCGCATCTTCGGAACGTGTTCAGGCAGACAGCGCCGTTTCTTTTCCAGTCGATATCTGAGTGTTGAACCTATGAGACAGAACTTTCCAACAGAACTCGTTTACCAGGTGTTCGCGTTGTTAATAGCCTTTATCCTCGTGCATGCAATCTACGTTACCGTAGTGCGGCCGCAGGCCGGGGAGTTTCTTGATCAGCAGGCGATAGAGTTGCGCGACAACCCTGATCATATTGCAGAACGGTCGTTTTTCGTGGTCATCAAGGACTACGAGCAGGAAGCCTGTTTTATTCTTATGCTGTGGGCCATGTCCATTCTTGCCTATAAAGGAAAGGCCGTATTTTTCGAGCAAAAGCTGTTGCGACGCGACCTGTTGAAACTGCCTGACAGTCTGCCCATCGGCCCTGAAGATACCCGCGAGCTGTCTAATCGTATGCGGGACCTTGATGCACGGGAGCGCGAAGCATTATTGCCGCGGGCTCTGCTGACAGCGGTGGAGAGATTCGGTGCGACACGAAACGTACAGGACGTGTCGACTGCGGCACGCGATGTTTGTGAGTCAGAGGGTGAGCGTCTGGAATCCGAGTTGTCGATTATCCGCTACATTGCCTGGGCAATCCCGTCGGTCGGATTTATCGGTACGGTGCGTGGCATCGGTGACGCGCTGGGCCAGGCTCACCGTGCTGTAGAAGGTGATATAACCGGTGTAACGTCCAGCCTGGGTGTTGCTTTTAACTCAACGTTCATTGCGCTGGTGATCAGTATTGTGCTGATGTTCTTTATTCACCAGTTGCAGCTGATGCAGGAACGCCTGGTGCTCGACAGTGAACGTTATGTCGATCACTGGATGATTCGCCGACTCAAAACCTGAGGCGACTGATACTTATGAAACGGCGCCCGGTTACACCGTTCTCGCTGTCTTTTCTGGATATCATGTTCTGTGGCTTTGGTGCCGTGGTACTGCTGGTGCTGATTCTTAATACCGATACTGTAAAGGCGCGCAACCAGGTGTTTTCCGACCTGCGCGCTGAAGCTGTCAGGCTGGAAGAGAAGGTTTTGATTGGCGAAGAGGATCTGGTACGCAAGCGTAACAGTCTGGACTCTGCCGAGCAGCAGCTTGTTGTCACGCAGGGAGAAACAGAGGAGGTCATCCGTACTATAAAAGAGCTCGAAGTTGAGATAGCGAGTATGGCTGCAGAAACAACGGCGCTCCGGGAGCATGTCGCCAGCCTGTCAACGGATCTGAAACAACTGGACGAAGACAAACAGCGTCTTGGTACTGAGCGTGGCGCCGGAAAGGGTAGTCAGGTGCTTGCGGTTCGTGGTGAGGGGGATCGCCAGTACCTGACCGGGTTGAAAGTCGGTGGCAAGCGAATACTGATTTTGCTCGATATTTCTGCAAGCATGCTCGACGAAACCATTGTCGATGTCGTGCGTCGTCGCAACGGCTCTGCGGACGAGCGGCGTATTGCACCCAAGTGGAAACGTTCGCGTGCTGCTGCAGTATGGTTGATCAGTCAGTTACCCGCCGGGGCAAAGTTCCAGGTATTCGGTTTTAATACGCAGGCCAGTGCTGTGGCTGGAGGTAGCATGACACGCTGGTTATCTGCTGCCGAGCCTGGCGACATCCAGTCGGTCACGAAAGGACTGGGCGAGTTGGCTCCGGAGGATGGAACAAGCTTGTACGCAGCATTTAAGGCGGCTATTGGTTTGTCACCGCGGCCGGATAATATTCTCCTGATTACTGACGGACTGCCCACCCAGGGCCGCGGCAAGCCGAAGAGTACGACAGTGACTGCTGACCAGCGATTGCGTCATTTTGAGCAGGCAGTCAAAACGCTGTCTGACGGTATTCCAGTGAACACGATCCTGATGCCCATGGAAGGTGATGCCTGGGCGGCGGCCGCTTACTGGCGACTGGCAGTAGATACCAGCGGGGCTTTCATGACCCCGGCGAGAGACTGGCCGTGAGCCGACGTCAACGCCGCAGTGTAGATATATTCAACCTGTCGTTTCTCGACGTGGTGTCATGCGGTTTTGGTGCGATTATCCTCTTGCTGGTGATTGTGAAGATAGCCGAGCCACAGGTAATCGAAAAACTGGCTGTCGATCTCAGTGGCCTGATTCAACGTCTGCAGGCGGAACTGCATCATCTGCAGGGTGAAACCGAGACGATCAGTCATGAACTGATGAGCAGCGAGGAACAGCTGTCTGAACGTCGCCAGAACCTTGCCCGCCTGCGCGGCGATCTGTCCTTCATTCGAGGCCAGTTTGCCGCAGGCAAGCGCGAGCTCGATGCCCAGCTACGAATCGAGAACCAGCTCGAAAGTGCGCAGCAATCACTGAGCGAGGAGATGCGCCGGCTTCTGGGTAGCGGTTACCGCCGCACAGACAGTGCGATTGGTGGTATACCTGTCGATAGTGAATATATTATTTTTATTATTGACACTTCTGGCTCGATGCAAAAAGGTGCCTGGCCACGCGTGTTGCAGAAAGTACGTGAGGTGCTGGCGATCTACCCG
>Ga0316189_10000059_pt1 | contig 97629 bp, 74 predicted proteins | sample LowCovwburrow_MG_FD_204930 | JGI IMG/M metagenome (GOLD analysis project Ga0316189, IMG submission 204930) | Coastal sediment microbial communities from Maine, United States - Lowes Cove worm burrow | ecosystem: Environmental > Aquatic > Marine > Coastal > Sediment | place: USA: Maine... | reverse complement strand
GCTCCGACCAGCGATCCGAGCGCAGCCCAACGAGCCCGAAAGATCGCCGAGGCGGCCATGGTGATGGCCGACCGTCAGCTTGCGCGCCGGAGCGCCCAGGCAGAGCTTTTTGCAACCCAACGCCGCCTGACTGCGACGCGTGAGCGCGCGAATGCGCAGAGACGGGCGCTCGAGGCGCTGATGAGAGATCGCGCAGCGCTCGCGCGTGAGGGAGAGCGCCCGTGACCTGGCGCGGATTACTGTTTCTGTGCTGTGTCTCCGGTCTGGCCTGCGCAGGGTCGCAAACGACGCGAATCTCGGATGCGCTCTTCGCGACGCCTGCCGCCGAGCTGGCGCGCGACTACGCTCCCGATCTCTACGGCCAGGCAGAGTCGGCCTGGGCCGATGCCAGCGCCGCCGAACGGCGCAGGGACGAGCAGGCGGCCGACGACTACCGGACCGAGGCCCGGCTCTGGTTGACCGCCGGCGTCGCAGAGGCTGAGCGCATCCAGTTGGATCGTCGCCGTGCGGAGCTTCGAAGCGATGAGGAACACTGGGCCAAGCAGCTGGCTCGCGATCAGAAAGCCTCCGCGCTCGTCGCCCAAGACATCTCTCGCTACGAGGCGCAGGCCGTCGCGCTTCTGGAGGCGGAGCGGCTCGCGGCACTGACCGAGGCGCGCACTGTGAGCGACGCGACGCTCGACGCTGTGCTGACCCGAGTTCGCCTCAATCTCGCTCTCGCCGAGGCCCTCGGAGCGACCGACGAACAAGTCCGGCCTCTTCGCGACCGGGCCGACTTCATCGCGCGCAGGCGGCCCAGCTCCGCCAAAGTCGCCGAAGCGCTCTTGCTCGAAAGCGAAGCGGTGGTCGGCAAGACGCGCATCGCCTGGCCAGAACCGCGTCCAGGCACTTCGACCGAGCTGGTCGAAACCGCCCAGGTGATGGGTTTCGCCGCCGATCGCCTCGGAAGCGCCGTGCTGCTGCGCTCCGGGCGTTTCTTCCAGTCCAACGGGCAGGTTTCGAGCGCCACGCTCAAGCGATTCGCGGCGCTTCTGGAGGCGTTTCCCCACGGTCCGGTGGCCTGCCAGGTCGCGGTGCCCGAGCTTGACAGCCGGGTCTGGGCACGACGCGTCGCGCAGCTCATCGAACGTCTCGGCCGTATGGACGAGCCGGCGCGGGTCTCCACCAGCATGGTCGTCACCGAATCGCTGGGCGCGGGGACGGTGCAGTGTACGTTCGCGGCTTATCGAGAGCCCTGACGCGCCGTGCGCAGCTCAGTCGAGCATGCGAAACGCCTCTTTGGCGGCGGCCTTGGTCCGATCGACGCTTGGGACGTGCTCGGGTCGAGGTGGAGGCGGAAGCTCCAGCACCGAGATTCGCGTCATGTTGGTGCCCAGCTCGAGGATGGTGACGTCGACCTTGGTCGGGTTGACCTCTGCGCCGCGAACGCTCGCCCGCTTGTAGATGGCGCCCTTGCCGCGACGTTCCACGCTGCCCGTAATCATCATCGGCCCGATGTAGGCGAGTACCTTCGCGACGGGCGCGCGGATTCGATAGACATGCGTCAGTCCGTCTTCGCGATACAGCTCGGCACCTCGGGGGAGGCGGATCCCGACGATGTAGTCATCCGAGGGGATAAGGCGGCCTTCGGCGTCGAACTTCCGTTCGACGGGCGCGCGCTTCTGGGTGTCGGTCTTCGCCTGCTCCTGGGCGACCTCGCCGGCGCCGCTGCCGGTTTCCCGCTCGGGCTTCGAGCTGCAGCCGGCAAGCGTGGCCAAGACAGCCAAGACGAGGAGCCTTGCACCGGTCATCGCTTTGGGATGTATCACTGCGCCACCGATCATTCCACCGTGTCGGCCATGCCGGTCACGACCGTGAAGCCTTCGGGTGCCGAGATCGCTTGCTCGAGGATGTCGACTGCCAGCTGATTCACGGGGATGCCAGCCGAGCCGCTGAGGTGACCCATCAACTGAAACTCGCGTCCGCTCGTCGTGTAGGGCATGGCCAGAGTCCCCGCACCCGTGAACGGATCGATGATCGGGACGTTCACCGTCACGACGCAGACCGGTGCCTGGGCGACCTGCAGACCGACGAGCAAGGCGTTCTCGAGCTCGGGGAGAGTGCTCTGATCGATGACATGGGTGGCCCCTCCGTCATCGAGCAAGGGATCGTAGGCTCCCGGGCTGCCTGGTTTATCCAAGTAATTCAGGCCGAAGATACGGCTGCCGCCGAACGGGCAGGCGTCGATCGCCGTCCCGCTGGCCGACTTGAAGGTCCCGAAGAAGACCTGGCCTGCGAAGAGCTCGATCGGCCCGGTCATCTGCTCGCCGGGGTCCAGCTCGATCTCCCAGTTGAGCCGTCCATCGACATCGGTGATCGCCCCGAGTCCGCTGAAGGAGAGCTTCTCGGTGATCGAGACCACCTTGTTGACGGCCGTGGCGTCGTCGAGCACGTCGATGTTGCCGGTTCCGGTCAGGATGACAATTCTGCCCCTATTGTCGGTGCTGAGCGCCGGCGGGTAGAAAGTCGGCTCGGCCACATCGGCGGCCTCGTCGTAGTACAAGTCGTGGAGCGGGACCGCGTCCCAGTCGTCGGGGTTGAGCTTGGACATGTCGATGCGCCAGAGCACGCCATCGGCGTCCACCGTATAAGCGGAGCTGGCCACGGTTCCCGTATCGCCCTGGTACACCGAAATCGCGCCTGTGAGGGGCGCCGGAAAGGTGGTGTCGTCCAGCTTCCTGATGAGCGAGCCGGTGATCATGTCGATGAAGTACAGCATTCGACCGTGCCGAACCTCCACCGGGGCGGTGGTCTCGTCTCGCCAGCAACGACCGTTGGTACGGGGGATGATCAAGGTGCTGTCGTCGGCTTGGACCATCTCTCCGGGAGGAGCCCCGATCGGACAAGCGCCGGCGGCTTCGACGCCTTGTCCGCCGGTGAGCAGGATCACGCCGCGCGACTGGCTCGGTGAAAAGACTTCCGAGCCGCTGCCGTTGTCCCCGCCCTTGACGAAGACCTGGGCGGCGGTGGGCTGTCCGTAGGTCTTGCCGAGGTTGCGGTCGGTGAACTGCCAGAGAAACTCGGGCTTGCAAGGGTTGGTGACGTCCAGCGCCACCATCCCGCTTCCGCCGTTTCGGAAGCTGAGGAAGAGGACCGTGCGCCAGACATTGGTCGTGCCGCCTTGCTCCGCGGCGAACTGGCGAACGTCATAGAGGTTGCGCACCTGAATGCTGCCGTCCCCGTACCATTGCTTGCTGCCACCGGCGAGCATGTCATCGAGGTCATCGAGAAACATCGGTGGAATGAACCCCCAGAGCTCGGTGCCGGCGTCCTTGCCATCGGCGCAGGTGAACTCCTCGGTGTTCCTGGCCATCGTGTAGGTGCTGGAAGCGTAGTCATCGGCTAGGAAGGCGTGAAGGACACCGTCGTTCGATGACGCGTAGATCACCCGCGGGCGTTCGCTGAGTTGCCAGTTCGGCGCTGGGTTGTCCGAGGCATCGGGGCTCTGCTGATAGCCCATGCCGATTCGCCAGTCATTGTACGAGCCGTCGTCGATGTCATCGACCAGCGGACCCACGAGCGCGGGAGTCGAGTGGTAGATGTCGCCGAGGCGCTGATCTTCGCGTCCGCTCCCAGGGGCGCCATGAACCCATTCGACCACCGTATCTCGCAAGGCGGTGTCCGAGCTGCCGACGCCAAAGAGGTACTCCGGATTGATCGCCCGGCTGAACTCGCCGACAGGCTGTTCGACGATCGCGGTGTCCGGCGCCGGCACATCGAGGCTGGCCGTGGTGAGCTTCGCCCTTCCGCTGCCGGTCAGGTGCGAGTTGATATCCGCGGGATCGTCAGGGAGCACGGTCCAGAGATTTCGCGGGAAGCCTCCGACGAAGCTGACGCTCGAGGTCGAGCCGCCCCAGGGCTCGACGCCCGTTGGGCGGATGACCTGGTCGTTGAGCACCTCGTGGAAGCGGTCTTTGTCCTCTACATCCTGGGGTTCGGGGATTCCATCGACACACAAGATGCGTCTACGCTCGAGGACCCCGTCCCAGGGGTCACTCGCGTCCAGGGACGCATTGAACCCGGAAATGAACTGCGATTCGATCAGGCCGGGCGAGGCGCCGGTGAGCACCGGTGCGGTTCGGCTGGTCGTGCCGGAGTTCTGCTCGTTGAAAATGAAGCTCAGTGCCTCGACCAGCTCGGCGCGATCGGCGACTAGCTGGGCGCTGTCCGTGTCGCCTACCGAAGCGATGTCGTCGAGAAGAGCGGTGACCGCAGTCACGGTGCCGGGGTCTCCGTCGAGCGCGAAGCCGATCACGTAGAACTTATCCAGGTCGCCGCTCGAGATCATGTCGGCGACCGTGTCGGCGACTTCCTCGAAGGGACAGCCGGTTGCACCCACGGGGTTGCCCAAGTCCTGGCAGTTCACCGGATTGCCCCGCATGTCGCCGTTCGGGAAGCCGTCGGTGATCAGCACGGCGCTCCGCTGGCGACAGCCGTAGTAGGCATCGCCCGGTCCCGGATCAGCCGTCTTCTGCAGAACGTCGGCGTCGGTTTGGAGGAAGTACTGCAAGTCGGTGACGAGCCCGGCAGTCGGCGTAGCGCCGAAGGGGCGCAGGGGGTTTTTACCGAGCCCGCTGTCTCCGAGAACCGTCGCCTGAATAGCAGCGTTGTTGGTGGCCATCGATGCCGTGCTGTCGGCGCCGACGGAGACCAAGCCGCCTTCGGGCGCGATGGCAGAGCGGGCTCCGCTGTTGAGCATGAAGGTCGTCAGAGCGCCCGGGAACGAAAAGGGCCTGTCGTCGGCGTACGAGTACATGCCCTTGGTCCCTATCGACTCGGTCGGGAAGGGAGCGAGCAGGAAGTCGGCCTGGCTGACCAGCGGAGGCCTGTCGTTCAAGGTGCCGATCGAGTCGAAGGTCATCAAGCCGAACTTGATTCGTTCGATGTAGGTATCGAGGACGCCGTTCGAGCCCTGCGTCCCGCCATAGCCCGGAATCTCCTGCGGCAGCTGAATGTGCGGGAGGAAGTAGCCTTCGTCGTACTGACCGGTGTAGATGCCGCCAATTCGGAGGTCGGCGTTGCACTCGTATGGACTGAACTCGCCGGTCAGCGCCTGGGCCACGACGGACCAGCGGTTCTGCTCGTAGTTGCCTGGCGCGCAGACGGGGAGGCACTCGAGACATGCCGGCGTCGTGCACAGGCAGTTCGGCTTTCGCTCCATCGAACCCGAGGTGTCGACCAGGAGAACCACGTGTGGCCGGATGTTTCGGATGTCGGGGGCCTGCGCCGAGACCTTGGCGCCAAGACTAAACGTGAAGGCCAGGAGGCCAAGCAAGGCGATGTGAAGCCAGAATCTCATTGTTGTGACCCCGAAAGAAATGGCCCGCTAACGATGTAGGCGCGCATGTCGGCGCCCGCCTCGTTCCATTGCCGTCCGCCCTCCTCGGGGACGCCTTCGGCGTAGTCGGCGACGGCCCCCACCTGCGCGCGGCCGCGAGCCGTCATGGTCGTGCGCATGTACTTGAACTTGGTGCCACCTTGCGCAGCCGCGCCTGGCGGAAGCTTGTTCACGATGTGCTCGTCATAGAGGTCGACGACCACTACTGGCGTATAAGCCGAACCGGGGCCGAAGACCGAATCCCCATCGACGGGCATATTCTGAAGGGGGCCGCTGCCGTCGGCCTCGATAAGGGTCTCGAAGTGCTGCTCGTAGAGCCGATAGGCCCTGCGGTTGTTCGGCAAGGCAGGCTCCGGGTAGCAGCTCACCGGCGTAGCCGGCGGGGCGGGCGTGCATTGGAAGAGAACCGCGTCGCTGGCGCCCCTGGTCTGCAAGATGTCGCGGACGGTCGTCGGGCCGAAGATGTCGATCCACTCGAGCCCGCCGATGAGGGCAGCGCGGGCGGCGTATCGGGTTTGCATGTGCTGCCGGGCAAAGCCCGTGCCGCGGACCTCGTGCGACACCGTCGTGGCCGAGAACAAGGCGCTTGCCGTGCCGACCATCACGATCATCAAGACGACGAAAAGCACAGCCCCTTCTTGTTTGCGAGGATGCTTCATTAGAGGTTCTTTCTGGCTATGCTCATCACGGGGATTTCGATGCGGATGTGGCGCACCCGCGCCGAGCCCAGCTCATCGGGGTTCACCTCGAAGCGTGTTCCAGATGTGGGATTCGCTGCGAATGGAAGCGCCGGGTCCTCGAGGGGGCTGCGGATTCCCAAGTCGATGAGGACTGCGCGGACGTCTTCAGGGGCCCCGTTGATCGTCCCTTCGTCCGTTTCGGGTGCGATATCCGGAGGCAGATTCCTTGCCGTCTTTTCATCGACGAGGAATGAGACCTCGAAATTACTGACGAACTCGGCCACGACCTGGGTGCTGCCGGGCTTCACGCTGCCGTCCGCCGAGTCCAAGATGCGTCGCACCAACATGACGTTGCGGAACTCGCGAAGCGCGGTCTCGTCGGCGTCTCCGAAATCCTCCAAGGGGTTCGATGCGTCCAGGTCGACGAAGAACACCTCGTCGAAATTCATGAAGCTGGCGCCAACCGAGGCAGCATCGAACGGGTCGACCAGTGCGTACTCGACCCATTGCAGAGGGGCGATGCTGGAGCCCTGACCCGCTCCCGGAAGACAGGCGGTCGAGACGGGCAGTGCTGGGTTCACGACCAAGCGCACTTGATTCTGAGTGTTGTCCGCTTTGGTGAAGTCCGTCCGAAAGAAGTGCTGCCCGGCGGGCGATTCGATGTGAAGGACCGAGCCGGTCTGGAAGGCGCGGGCTCCTTTTTGGCCGATACCGTTCCAGCTCGCCGCTTCCCCCGCCCAGGCCGTGTCCCAGTCGAGCGTGCCGCCTAGGTAGTCCGGCGCGACGCCGGTGAACGGGCCCGAGGCCTGGCCCCAGGCAAAGGTCCGCTGATACGCCTGATTGCCGCTGTCCAGGATGATGTGCGTCCCCTCGGGGCTCACCGCGTCGACCAGAAGCTGGTCGGTGAGAAAGAGGCTGGTAAGAACGCGAAGCCGGTCGGCCCTTACGCCTGCCGCGACGTTGTCGCCGTCGGGGTCGAGGACGCCGAGGTCGTAGTCCTGGTAGTACTGAAATGCGCCCATCGGGAGGGGGCCGCCTCCGAGCTGGGGGAGAGTGGGCAGGGTGGCCTCGCAGCGCGGTTCGCTTCCCGCATTTGGCGTGCCGAACAGGGCCGCGCGAGAGATGTCTCGGCGAAGCTCCATGATCGCTGCACGGGATGAGCCCTGCGTCGTCGCGGTGCGCTGCTCTTCGTAAAACTGACGGCTCATCGACGAGCCAAGGGTGTACGCCGAGGTGATCGCGGTGAGGCCGACGACCATCGCCACCATCAGCTCGATGAGAGTGAAGCCTTCTTTCCTCACGTGCCCTCCCTAACCAGCCAGGTCACTACGGTGGATGCGAAGACCACGTCGATGTTTGGCGGGGGGTCGTCCGCGTCGGCGAGGCCCCAGCCGTCCGCCGTCGCGGCGTCGCAATCCGCGCCCCGAAATGCGGCGCCATCCACCCATTTCGCGTGTGTCGCGGTGCCGACCATGTGGCCCTCGCGGAACCAGAAGGTGCGGATGTCGACCCGGGCCGAGTTCCCCTGCCTGAGCCAGCGCATGCGCAGATTGGTACAGTATTTCGCCGGATCCCCGGGGTCCACGTCATCGCCGAAGTGGTCGAACCCGTAGGATTCGCCGTCCGCGAAGACCGTCGTGTTTAGGTTCGGCGTGAACCAATCGGTCGGGTTGACCTCGCCGGCGAGCGCCTCGAGGTACTGGGTCCCGTTGAGCGATGCGCTATTGAGGCCCCGCTCCGTCCAGGAAAGTGAGTCCCGCTCCAGGCGCTCGATCCAGCGCTCGGTGATCGCCAGGGCGGTGTTCATCTCGAGCGCGGTTCGGTTCGCATGGCTCACCGACTGGTGCATCGCGAGGATGCCAAGGGAGCCGACGGTCATGATGCCGATCGCGATCATGACCTCGATGAGGGTGAAGCCTGATCGTGCCGTGTTGCGCAGCTGGTTCATCGCAGTATCCGTGGGGTTCCGGTTCCCGAAGGGATCAGCACTTTTCGAGTGACGCCCTCGGCGGTGCCGTTGAGCTGGCGGTAAACGAGGAATCCAAAGCCCGACTGCACGGGGTTCGCCTGCCAGTTCGAAAACAAGACCGTTTCGACGAAGACCTGGTTGTTCGAGCCGGCCTCGTAGCAGAATGTGCTGTCGTTCCATCCGTCGACGCGAATGAAATCGGCATCGCCGGGGTCTGTGTCGTAGGTGTCGGGGTAGAGGTTGTCGACGCAGCGCCAGTTGGACCCGCAGTCCATGTCCGCGAGCACTGTGCCGCCGGCGTTTTCGAAACTCGTCAACGCGCAACCAGCGCTCGTGCCGCGCAGGGTCTCGAAGGCCCAGGGCTCAGTGAGGGCGGTGCCCCCGTCATTCTCGTAGACCACTTGGTGTGCGCGGCCGTGAGCCATCGACAGGTACCGAGCTCGCTGAAACAGCGACACTACATCCCGCGCGACCATCGCCACCCGCCGGTCGGCAAAGCCATCGCCGATATTCGGCAGAGCCGCACTCACCAGCACACCCATGACCGCCAAAACGACCATGAGCTCCACCAGCGTCAGCCCCTCGCGCCCTTTTCTAGAATTCCCAACCACGTCCGCTCTAGATGCAACTCCCGTACCGAGTTCTAGAAAGAGCTAAGTAGTTGAAATCAAAGAAAACGAATCGAGCCAAGAGCCACGCAGCTATAAACAACATGCGGGCCCTATGAAAAGATTGCAGGCTTTCAAGCAGCCTTAGGGGCGGTCGGCCCACCTGTTCAACACCGCCCGGCGCAGTACGCAGGCCCCTAAAAGGGGCCGAGTCCACCGTCGGTCGAGTCCTCGTAGATACGTACGTCGACGTTTACAAGGCGCTGGGTGCGGAAGAGAGGACTCGGTTGTGACTGGAATGTGGCAGAGCGGAACGGACGTGAGTCCGTGTAGCTGCCGGATTCCCGGCGCAGTACGCAGGCCCCTAAAAGGGGCCGAGTCCACCGTCGGTTCGATGTCCTCGTAGATACGTACGTCGACGTTTACAAAGGACTGGGTGCGGAAGAGAGGACTCGAACCTCCACGTCCTTGCGGACACATGAACCTGAATCATGCGCGTCTGCCAATTCCGCCACTTCCGCTGAAGAGAGGGCGAGATACTGTTTGGGTCCCAGCCTGTCAAGGCAGGTCAGGCGGCGAACGACTGTCGGGACAGCTTCTGGGCGCCGTGCATCGAGACAGCGAGCACCAGACCCTGCATCGAGAGTCGGCAACGCGCCTGATCGACCAGGCCCTGCGCATCGAGCCCTTGAAGGAGCTCCTGAACGCGGGTTTCCGGAACATCGAGCCAGGTTGCAAGCACCGCGGGGCTTGCCTGGATGTCGGCTCGGCCCAGCTCGTACAGCGTCTCGAGCAGACGCCAGCCTAGTTTTTCATCGTGATTTGGCATTGGATCCAGAGGATCGCTCAGTACTGAAAATCGGTCCAGTTTTTGGTGTTCAGTACGTCCGAAACCCACAAGCGAGTGAATTCTATCCTATTTTCGGATCAGATCTCAAGCTCGACCAGCAGGAACTTGTTGTTGTCCCGTTTGCTCGACAGCTCCCGAATCTCCCGCTCCGGCACGAGCTTTCGGAATTTCTCGAGCCGCTTGTGCTCGAGAACGAAATAGGCCGTCCGGCCCTCGTTCTCTTCGAGCCATTCGCGAATCCGTTTGTTGTCGGTTTCGGCGAAGACATAGACGCGATTGCCCGTGTAGAAGTTCTCGCCCTTCCAGTTCATCTGCCAGGCGACCAGCGGCTCGTCCGCGCTTTGCCGAAGGTCGTAGTAACGCTGGGTCAGATCGCGAATCCCCCAATGGTCGGAGAGGTCGCCCATGTAGACGTTCAAGCCCCATGCGCAAAACAGCAGCGCCACCGCCACCAGGGCACGCGTCGCGACCGGACGCCAGTAGCGAAAGGCCGCCGCTGCCGTCGTCAGGCCCGCCGCCATCGCGAAGCCCGTCAAAATGGCGCGGTAGTCCAGGTGCTCCGGCCAAAGCCTGCTGTAGTTGTAGACGAACAAATGGATCAGCCGCTCGTTTCCCTGCGGCCGCGCCGAAGTCGCCCAGCTCAGGTCACGTCCAACGAAGGCGACCAGGCAGGCGCCGAGGACAAGGGCGACACCGACGCCTGCGTTCCAGCGCGAAGGAGCCAGCTTGGTTTCGGCGCGCACGATGTCCCAGCGCGCGAAGGCCGCGAGCAGGGCGCCGAGAACGAGCAGGGCGCCGGCCTTCAAGGGCTGCGATTGCTGGAGCACCCAATCTTCGACTTCAACGGCGCCGGCTGGCACGACGCCGCGGGGATCTCCAGCGAGCCAGGCAAAGCCCAGAACCGTGCAGAGGGCTGCGGCAGCCGCAAGAGCGGTCGCCGCCGGTCTTTTCGGACCCCAAAAATATCCCAGGGCAATTCCGATGAGAATCCCCGCGGGCACGATCGTAGGGAGAATGTAGTGGTGAAATTTGGTTACCATTGCGCTGAAAAGCACGAACGAGGACAGGAGCCACATCGCAAAGAAGAGCAGCGTTTCACTCCGTGCATCGCGCTCCGAACGCGAGCGAATCCAAACGCCGACCACCAGCGCCGCGGGGAGTAGGGCTATCCAGGGGAAGGTGGCGTAGCCGAGCTGGCCGACGAAGTATGCGATCGTTCCTGTGTCGCCGTGCACTCCGCTGGCGAGCCTGTTGATGTGATCGTGGATCAAGAGCCGGTTTGTGAAGGCGGTGCCGTGTCGGACGTACATCGCAAGGTACCAGGGCATGCTGACCACCGTGACGATCAAGATGCCGGTCGAGACGCGAAGCTCGCCCTTTGTGAGCAGCGACCAACGGCGGGAAGCGAGCAAATAGAAGAGGGCCATCGCGCCTGGAATCGCGATCCCCAGCAGGCCCTTGGCCATGAAGGCGATCGCCGTGAAGAAATAGAACGCGTACATCAGGAGTGGGCGCACTCGCCGCTCTCTGCGGACGATCAGCGCCAGGCCGGCCAGGAGTGCGAGCCAAAGGGCGCCCTGCGCAAACGGCTGGCCAGCGATGCCCCCGAATGCAGGGGTTTGGTCGCGCGGATTCGGGTTGCCGGGGACCTCGACGTTGCCCGCCGAGCCATAGAGGAAGCGGTCGACATGGGCGACGAGACCGTGCCCCTCCACCCAGGAGAGGTTTCGAGAGATCAGATACAGCGCTTGCGGAAGAACGAGCAGGAAGATCGCCAGGAGCAGCAAGTGCTGAAACGAGAGCCGCCAGGGGCCGAGCTCGAATACGCTGGCCTCGCGCTCGGGGTCTTCTTCGATGGCGGCGAGCAGGCAGCAGGCCGCGATCGTGATGGCGGCGACCAAGGGCAGGTCGGTGATCGCCTGGTGCGAGATGAAGAAGAACTGCGGCATGGTCGCGACCACGAGGGTGGCGAGGACGCCGGCGCGCGGACCGAATGAGCGCCGCACTGTCGCGTAGATCGCCGCCAGTGCGGCCAAGGTCATCAGCAGGGTTGGCAGGCGGATCGCCCACTCGGGGTGTACCGGATTGGCGTCGGGCATGAAGTCTACGCCGAGCAAGCCCATGCTCAGGGCTTCCATCCAGAAGAGCAGAACAGGCTTCGACCAGAACCACTTGTCCTGCGCCCACCAGAGACTGATCCAGTCGTTCCGTGCGAGGATCTCTCTGGCGACTTCTCCGTAGTGGGTCTCCCAGGGGTCCCACAGGCCCGTCGTGCCGAGCAGCGGCAAGTAGATGGCGCAGATCGCGATCATCACGAGGAGGCCAGGCCGCCGAAGGCCCGCGGGCACCAGGCAGAGAAGGGCCAGCGCAATGGTGATCGGCAGCCGATCGTATCCTCCGATCGCCGCTCCCGCGATCAGCACCGTCAGGGCCACGGCTGCCGACGCCAGCAGAGAAAGCCGCTCGCCGGGCTGCGTGCCGATCGTCGTCTCGCGCCAAGGGATCGCCGCGGCCCGGGGCGCCGGAACCAGCCAGTCCACCCATGCCGACGCTGCCAGCAAGGTGATCAGCGTGCCCCAGACGGGGCCAAACGCGAACGGTTCGCGGTTGGCCATCCATAGGACCAGCCCCAGCGAAGCGGCCAGCGCGGTGATCAGACAGATGCGGTTGTTCGCCAGCCGCGTCATTCTGACCGCTCGGTCGTTTCTTTCAGATCGAAGCGGGTGAGCCCCTCGGCTGGGACCTGCAGCCGCCGTTGCTGCTCGACCCCCTGTCCATCCGCTGAATAGAGCGTGATTCGCAGCTCGTACTCACCGGGCTGCAGCCTTACGGCGTGCCGAATGATGGTGTTTTTCGCGTCCGACTGTTTGAATCGGACGCTGGCGACCGCGTCTCCCTCCTGAAGGTAGTCGACGTCGACCTCGGCCACAGCGGGGTCGATCGAGTAGGCGACTTCCAGCTCTCGAGGCCAGATGCTTGCCAAGTGATTCCCGACGACGAGCGCACCGATGACCGCAATCACGGTCGCGATCCTTCGCTTCATTGACGTTGACCCTATGTTTGTTCCCAAGTCCGACATGCAGCTCGCTCAACCCCAACCAGCAGAAGCGCCACAACCTTGGCACCAATTGGAGACGGTGTTAAATTGGGGTTTGCCCCGTTAGCCCGCCACTATGGTCCGCCTCACCAATATTCTTGAAAAGGTGAAGGGATACCATCCCCGAGCGGATACCGATCTGATCAACAAGGCATACGTGTATGCCTCGCGGATGCACGACGGGCAGATGCGCAAGTCGGGGGACGACTACTTCATCCATCCGGTTGCGGTGGCGGACATCATCGCCGACATGCGGCTGGATGCCTCGAGTGTTTGTGCCGCCTTGCTCCATGACGTCGTCGAAGATTGCGAAGTCAGTCTTCCTGAAGTCGAAACGGTCTTCGGTGAAGAGGTGGCCTTCCTCGTCGATGGAGTGACCAAGCTCGGTAAGGTGAACTTCGCATCGCGTGAGGACCGCCAAGCCGAAAGCTTCCGAAAGATGCTCGTCGCGATGGCGCGCGACATTCGCGTGCTCTTGGTGAAGCTAGCCGATCGCCTCGACAACATGCGGACGCTCGAACACATGAGCGAGTCGTCTCAGGAGCGCATCGCCAGGGAGACGATCGAGATTTACGCGCCGCTCGCTGGCCGCTTGGGGATTCAATGGCTCAAGGCGGAGCTCGAGGACCTGAGCTTCAAGCATCTGGAGCCCGAGGCCTATGCTGTCCTAGACGAGCAGGTTCGGACGGTCGCCAAGAGCACCGATCACTACATCAGCGACGTCACGAACAAGCTCAAGAAGATGTTACTCACCCGCGGCTTCTCCGTGAACGTGAGCGGCCGCCGTAAGCATCTGTATTCGCTCCATCGCAAGATGAAGGCGAGCGGGATCGGCTTCGAGCAGGTGCACGATTTCGTAGCGTTCCGGGTCATTACCGAGAGTGTCGCCGATTGCTACGCCACGCTTGGTGTCATCCACTCGGAGTGGACCCCGGTGCCGGGGCGCTTCAAGGATTACATCGCGTTGCCGAAGTCCAACATGTACCAGTCCCTGCACACGACGGTCATCGGGCCTGGAAATCGGCGCGTGGAAATCCAGATTCGCACGCACGAGATGCACAGGACGGCCGACTACGGCATCGCCGCCCACTGGCAATACAAAGAGCATGGCGGCGGCATCGACCCGAAGGATGCGGCCCGTTTCGTTTGGCTCCGTCAGCTGATGGAGTTCCAAAAGGACGTCGTCGACCCCGAGGAGTTCTACGAGAGCGTGAAGGTCGACCTGTTCCCGGAGGACGTCTACGTCTTCACACCGAAGGGAGACGTCATGACGTTTCCGCGCGGCGCCACGCCGGTGGACTTTGCCTACGCGGTTCACTCCGAGGTCGGTCATCGCTGTTCGGGTGCCCGGGTCAACGGCGCGATCGTTCCCTTGCGCCACAAGCTGCAAAACGGCGACGTGATCGAGATCATGACGAGCAAGAGTCACCACCCCAGCAAGGACTGGCTGGAGTTCGTGATCACCAGCCGAGCTCGTTCTCGCATCCGCCTGTACCTCCGGGCCGAGGAGCGGAAGCACGCGGTGAAGCTCGGCAAGGAGCTTCTCGAAAAGGAGATGCGAAAGAACAAAATGTCACTTTCGCGATTCCTGAAGAGCAAACGGGCGAAGGAAGTGCTTTCGCGGTTCCACGCGGGCTCCGAAGACGAGCTCTACGCGCGGATCGGCATCGGTAAGCTGGCGCTGCCGAGCGTGATGCAAGAGGTGGTTCCGCAAGAGGATACCGAGCGGGACAGCCTCCGGCCGGGCTTCCTCGAGCGCGCGGTTCAGCGTGTGGCGGGCGACGAGGATGGAGCCGGCATCCGCATTCAGGGTATGGACAACATGCTCGTTCGCTTCGCCCAGTGCTGCAATCCCGTTCCCGGCGACCCGGTCACGGGCTGGATCACGCGGGGTCGCGGGGTTTCGGTGCATCGAAGGGGCTGCCCTCGCGTCCTCGAGCTCGATCCAGAGCGGCGCGTGACGGTCAGCTGGGCCGATCACGTCGATGTGGACCTTCCGGTCTCACTTCGCGTCACAACCGACGATCGCGCGGGGATTCTCGCATCGGTGTCGTCCGTGTTCTCGACCAACGGCGTCAGCATCAGTGAAGCATCCTGCCTGTCGAAAGACGGACGGGCGGAAAACATGTTCCACTTCCGGGTCGGCGACATCGACCGCCTACGCGAAATCATGCGCGGCGTCGCCAAGGTCAAGGGCGTCATCGACGTCGAACGCGTCTGACCGCGAATCGCTCAGCCGGCCTCGTCCCTAGTCTCGCGCCAAACCGTCGAGAGCGTGGCCACGACTCCCGCGATCGCCAGCAACAAGACCCAGCCGCTGATGTGTTCGACATGCTGGCTCAGCGTGTTGAAACCTTCGACTCGGACCAGGGTTGCGGGAAGCAACAAGGGCAGGGCGTTGACCCCTGCGTGCATCGAGATGCTCGCCAGCGTCGACTTCGTTCGCAAGGCCAGCGCGCCGAGCACCAAGCCCCCGACCGTTGCATAGACCACAGCCGACACGCCTCCGGCTGCGTGAACAGCGCCGAAGAGCATCGAGCTCCAGACCAGTGCCGGAGCTTTGCCATACGGCTCCAGCAGATCCTGGAGCAGCCATCCACGAAACAACAGCTCCTCGGTCAAGGGAGCAACCAGGACCAGCGCGATCAAGATCGAGATTCCCGCCCACCAAGAAGTCGGATTGACCAGCCGGTGCCGCCGCGCCAGCTCGTCAAAGCTGAGTGGCCAGATCTCTTGGCCGAGGTTGCCAAGCTCGGCGAGCGGAAGCTGCATGAACAGGCCGGCGAGGAAGCAAAGGGCGACGATTCCGCCGAGCAGCGGCCGAACATGAATCGATTCGAGTAAGCCGCCCTCGCGCCGCTGGTGCGGAAAGACCGCGATGAAAAGGACCCCGACCGCCGCCGCCTGAGCAAGGGCGAGGTTGAGCGGCTCCTGAGCCGCAGCCCCGATTGCCTGGCCCAAGGACACCGACCAGCTTCGAAGTTGGACAAAGCCCGCAAGAACCAAGAACAGCTGCATCAGGAGCGGGAATGCCAGTGCGATCAGCAGAGCTTTCAGATATCGGCCCAATAGAAGCCGTAGCCTGCCACGTACTCCCCGGTCGTGGGCAAGATATGAGCCTGTCCTGTTCGTCCGACCCTGCTATAGCGGCTGAGCAGCATGAGGATCCGCTTCCTGTTCATTGTTGGCTTGCTGAGCCTCAGCGTCGCCTGTGCACATTCAAAATCAACCGGTGGCGCCGCCCGGGTGAAGGGCGCAGAGCCGATTCCTCGGGCAGAGTATCCCGACGAGACCCGGCGCTTCCTCATGATGTCGGTGGACAATCCGGAGCGCCTCCGGCTTCGCGATCGCCTGGTCGCCTCGGTGCTTGCACAAGCGCAGAGCCTGGCCGACGTGGGCGACTACGATGGCGTCGTGCTCGAGATGAGTCGCCTTACCTCGTTCCTGTCGCCGTCCGAGTACGCAGCCGGCGTCCTTCCGGCGCAGGTCGAGCCGATCGCGAAGTACATCAGCGACAGTGGGGGGCCGCTCGGCGAGGAAGGTTACGTGCTCGCCGCCAACTTCATGCTGGAGCATTTGACGGGCGAGGAAGTCTATCGGAAGCGCTACGACGAAGTTGCGAATTGGGGACGGGAAGCGCGATCGCAACTCGATACGGTCTCTCAGCAATACGCGGGCCTGATTTCGGTCTGGACCGATCACGCGGACTTGACGCCCGCGCCCGAAGTTCTCGATACGCTTGCCGACCTGCACATCGCCGGGCGCGATGCCGTGTCGGCCGAATCCGTCGAAAACCGCCATCGACTCGGCATCGGAGGGGAGCGTCAGCTCAGGCTGGCTCCCTTGAATGTTGCAGCGGTCTACCTGGCGCACGGGGACATCAAGTCGGCTATCAGCAAGGTCGAGTCGATGGATTCGGGGGGCGAGCTTCAACTTCGCCTGCTCGACCTGCTGCGGGCGGCCCAAAGCCCCGGTGATGCGGGGGCTGCTTCGACGTTCGAGCTCGTCGAAGGCTACCGCGTGGCCCGGCCCGACGTTGCGGCGGGCCTGTGCCAGGCGACGCTGGTTCGATTCCCAAGCGACTATCGCTTCCCGACCTGCATGGCCCGGGTCGCAGCCGATTCACAGCAATTCGCGGATGCAACGGCCTGGTACGTGATCGCGATCGAGCTCGCACCCGAGATGATCCAGCTGTACGACGAGGCGCTCGGCCAGCTCGACGAGTTCATCGAGACCCGGCTCAGCGACCCCCACCCCGAGCGCTCTAGCTCGCTGGCCCGCGGTGCTGAAACGATTTTGGCCGAGCGACAGAAGCGATGGCCGGATTCGACGCCGCCTATTGCGCCCAATCATCTCGAGTTCCTCATCGGCATGTTGGAGATGAACGCCGGTCACGCGGCCGAAGCCCAGCGACGCTTCGAGCAGAGCCTCGAACAGGACGAAAACGTCGAGGCGCTGATGCAGCTCGGGCTGCTGCTCGAACGAACCGGTCGACCTGCCGAGGCCGAGCAGCGATTTCGCCGGGCGTTCGACCTCAGCCCTTCGGCAACGCTTGCCGATGATGTGCGCCGCGCCGAGATCCTCGAGAACCTAGGCAACACCTCCCGAGCACAGGGCAAGACCAGCGAGATGACGGCGCAGTACAACGCGGCGCTCGCGGCCTGGACGGAGGCTCGCGACCAAGTCGAAGGAGCGACCGGCGCGATCGTCGAGATGCGGCGCGGGGTGCTACTCGATCAACTCGGCCGCCATGAGTTAGCGGCCGATGCGTTCGAAAGTGCGATGACTTTCGCTCCGCAATGGCGAGACGTCTATGCTGGGATCCTCGCGCACCTCGTATCGGCCCCGGTCGATATCGAGCTCGCATCTTCGGTCTGGCGAAGGTCGCAGCTGCATCTCAGTCTTGCGCCCGAGTGGAAGGTCTACTTCACGCTCTGGATTCAATTCATCACCGCGCGGGCCGGAGAGCCACCGGTCGCTGAGCACAGCGAGCTCCTCCGGAGCCTCGGGGGCAGCTCTAGCTGGTGGGGCAAGCTCGCGAGCTTCGGTGCAGGAGATCTCGACTATGCCGGCCTCATGAGCGTGGCTTCGAGCCTGGGTGAGCGGACCGAGGCGCTCTACTACGAAGGCACCCGGCTCTTCATCGAGGGCGACCAGCAGGGTGCCCGCAAGCAGCTCCAGGAAGTCCTCGACACGAATATGGTGAGCTTCTTCGAGTTCGAGATGGCGCGGAAGCTGCTCATCGAAGAGAGGCTGTCCGGAGCCGCGAAGCCGTGATCGACTTCGAGAAGCTCGGAAAGCTCTATCTCGGCAGAGAGCTCGACCCCGGCAGCGGCGAGCCCAACGAGATCCCCGTTCTCTACGATTCGAAAGACCTCACCACGCATGCGGTCTGCGTCGGAATGACCGGCAGCGGCAAGACCGGGCTCTGCCTGACGCTGCTCGAAGAAGCGGCGATCGACGGCATTCCGGCCCTGTGCATCGATCCGAAAGGCGACCTCGGAAACCTCTTGCTCACCTTCCCGGAGCTTCGGCCGAGCGATTTCGAGCCCTGGATCGATCCGGCTGAAGCCGAACGAAAAGGGCGGACCGTGAGCGAGCAGGCCGAAGCGGTGTCCGAGCTCTGGCGCAACGGTCTTGCGAAATGGGGGCAGGACGGTGCGCGAATCGCGCGTTTCCGAGACTCGGTGGACATCGGCATCTACACGCCGGGGAGCTCCGCCGGCCGGCCGCTTCGTGTTCTGGAGTCCTTCGATCCGCCAGGCGACGATGCGGACGGGGATCAGCGCCGCGACCAGATCATGGGTGCGGTTTCGAGCCTCCTCGCGCTGCTTGGCATCGACCCCGATCCGGTCAACAGCAAGGAGCACATATTGCTGTCGAATCTGCTGTCACAGGCTTGGTCCAGCGGGGACTCCGTGCAGCTTGGAGACCTCGTTCGTTTGATTTCCGATCCTCCATTCGACCGAATTGGCGTGATGGATTTGGAGACCTTCTATCCGGCGTCCGGTCGGCAGAAGCTCGCCATGCAGATCAACGGGCTCCTCGCGTCTCCCGGGTTTTCCACCTGGTTGGACGGCGAGCCGCTCGACATTCAGCGGCTGCTCTGGACTGAAGACGGCAAGCCGCGAATCACGATTCTCTCCATCGCGCACCTGAGCGAGGCCGAGCGCATGTTCTTCGTGAGCACGCTGCTCAACCGGGTCGTGTCCTGGGTCCGTAGCCAGTCCGGCACGTCCAGCCTTCGCGCTATCCTTTACATGGATGAGGTTTTCGGCTTTCTTCCACCGGTCTCTGAACCGCCATCAAAGCGACCGCTACTCACCTTGCTCAAGCAGGCGCGCGCATACGGCTTCGGCATCGTCCTTGCGACCCAGAACCCGGTGGACCTCGACTACAAGGCCCTCTCGAATTGCGGAACCTGGTTTCTGGGCCGTCTCCAAACCGAGCGCGACGTGGCTCGCGTCGTCGACGGGCTCGAGGGCGCATCCTCGGCTGCCGGGAACGCGCTCGATCGGGGCGCGATCGAACGCTTGCTCGCCGGCCTTCGCAGCCGCGTGTTCTTGTTGCACAACGCGCACGACGAAGGCGACACCCTTTTTCACACGCGCTGGGCCATGTCGTATCTGCGCGGGCCGCTCACGCGCAACCAGATCAAACGCCTGAGCCCGGCCAGCGACCAAGCCCAGCCTCTGACCCCGCAAATATCCAAGGCGAAGCAAGGCGGAGGGTCCGCCGCAGGTGCTCGGCCGGTACTGGCGGCCGGGATCGACGAGGCGTTTCTAAGCGACGAGCCGGGCAGATATCGCCCTCACTTGCTTGCCTCGGTCTCGCTTCACTACAGCCGGGCGTCCCAAGGTCTCGACGAATGGGAGGAGCACCTACTGCTTGCGCCGCTCGCGGAGGATTCGCCATGGGATTGTGCGGAGCTCTTGGCCCCGGACGCCCTCGAGCTTGATTACGATGCGCCCGACCAAGCCGAGTTCGTCTCGCCGCCCTCGGGTTCGGTCGGCAAGGCTCGCTTCCGCACCTATGGCAAGGAGATCAAGAGCCATCTCTATCAGACTCGTCCGAAACTCCTCTGGCGAAACAAAGCACTGAAGCTCCGGTCGAAACCGGGCGAGAGCAAGGCCGAGTTCTCTGCGAGGCTGCAACTTGCGCGGCGCGAAAAACGGGACGCGGCCGCCGAGAAACTTCGCGAGAAGTTCGCCAAGAAGGTCAATAGTATGCAGGCTCGGGTCGGCCGGGCAGAGGACAAAGTCGACCGCGAGCAGAGCCAGTACGATCAGCAGAAGCTGCAGACCGGCATTTCGATGGGCGCCACCGTTTTAGGCGCGATCTTCGGGAGCCGCGCAATGGGGCGCGCAACCACTGCAGCGCGAGGCGCGGGTAGAGTCGCTCGCGAGCGCGAAGACGTTCAGCGTGCCGAAGAGGACCTGCGAGATCTCCAAGACGCGCTCCGGGCGCTCGAGATCGAGGCCGAAGAAGAGGTCAAGGCCCTGGACGCCGAGATGGAACGGGAAGCACCCGAGCTCGAAGAGGTAATCGTCCGTCCCAAGAAATCGGATATCCGGGTTTCGGACCTCAGGCTTGCTTGGAAGCCTGACTGATCTTCTCGAATGCCTCTCGCACCTCGGCGGGAGCCTCGACGAGCTCGATCAGCACCCCTTCACCGCCAATGGGCGCTGCTTCATTGCCCTTGGGGTGGATGAAACAGACGCGATGACCCGCGGCGCCGGAACGAATGCCGCCGGGTGTGAATCGCACGCCCTGATCGCCCAGCCATTGCACCGCCAGCTCGATGTCGTCGACCCAGAGACCGATGTGGTTGAGGGCTGGGGTGTCGACCCGCGGCTTCTTCTCGGGGTCGATCGGCTGCATGAGGTCGACTTCGACCGTGAAAGGGCCTGCGCCCATCGTCACGATGTCTTCGTCGACGTTTTCCTTCTCGCTCCGGTAGTTCCCGTGCGGAGTCAGCCCAAGGGTGTCGACCCAGAGCCGGCTCAGAGCGCTCTTGTCGGCGGCGCCGATGGCGACCTGCTGCATTCCCAAAACTTTGAATGGACGACTTGTCATGCTTCCTCTTTTCGAGCGTCCCAACATACCCCGGTTGCCGCCCATGTCCACTTGGGACAGTCTCTCGCCCCGTGAAGACCTCACTGACCGGCATCAAGCCCACGCACCTTCCGCACCTGGGAAATTACCTGGGCGCGATTCGGCCCGCGCTCTCCTTGGTCGACCAGTACCGGACGCTCTACTTCATCGCCGACTATCACGCGCTCACCACGGTTCGGGACGCGGACGCGCTTCGCCGATACATTCGTGATGTCGCGGCGACATGGCTGGCCTGCGGGCTCGACCCCGAGCGCACCTTGCTCTACCGGCAGTCCGACGTCCCCGAAGTGTTCGAGCTCACCTGGGTGCTGAGTTGCCTTCTCGCCACCGGCCAGCTCGAACGGGGTCATGCGTACAAAGACGCCTTGGCTCGCGGAGAGTCCCCAAACGCAGGCATTTTCAACTATCCGGTGCTCATGGCGGCCGACATCCTTCTCTACGACACGGACGTGGTTCCGATCGGCAAGGACCAGAAGCAGCACCTCGAGCTGACACGCGACGTCGCTGCGCGGCTCAATCACGCCTACGGCGAAGACACCCTGGTAGTTCCCGAGGCCTTGATCAGCGAGGCCCCGCTCGTCCCCGGCACCGATGGCGAAAAGATGAGTAAGAGCAAGGGCAACGGCATCCCGCTCTTCGAGTCTCCGAAGAGGCTCCGCAAAGTGATCATGGGTATCAAGACCAGCTCGGAGTCGCTCGAGGATCCAAAGGTCGCCGAGAGCTCGACGGTCTACGAGCTCTACTCTCTGCTCGCCCCGGACCAGGCTCCCGAGATGAAGCGGAAGCTCGAAGCGGGCGGCTACGGCTGGGGCCACGCCAAGGAAGAGCTTTTCCAGGCCGTCGAAGCGGAGATCGGTCCCAAGCGGGACGCGTACCTATCGATTCGCGCCGACGAAGCGCAGCTCGACGCGATTCTTCACGCCGGGGCTGGCAAGGCGCGCGAGATCGCGCACGCGACGATTCAGCGAGTACGAAGCGCAGTCGGCATCGACTGAGTCAGTAGACGCTGCTCCACTGCGAGTCGTCCTCGAAGTTCTCGTACTCGTCGGGCTTGGCTTGCGGTTGCGTTTGCCGCGGGCCTTCGGGGATCTCCAGCAGGCCCGGATGGCCGCTTTCGACCGATTCGTTCGTGAGAATGAAGGTCTGTTTGTGCTTCTGCCAGGTCTGTCGAATCACCGTGTTGGCCAGGACCATCGTGCTCTGGTCGTACCAGCGAATCGCCACTCGTGAAAAAGCGCCCTTGCCTTCTTCGTCGGTTTCGGGGTTCATGCCCAGTATCTCGGAATCCGCGATCTGAACATCGCGGCCCCAGCGCATGTGCGAGAGCTTGTACTGATTGCGAAACGGCGCAGCCACGTGTCCGCTCGCGACGTCCATGCGGCCCCAGCGCGCGCCTTCGTTCAGCTCGATCACCGAATCGCGCATTCGCGTTTCCGGGCTCAGGTTCTGGATTAGGCAACCGCTCATCCCAAGAAGGGCAGCGGCCAAGCAAATTCGTCTGGCCATGGCCTGACGCTAGGCCCGAGGCCAGGTGCGGGGCAACTAATTGGCGGCGCGATCGGCAACCCCGGCCAGACGAGCCTTGGCGGCCCGGTTCTCCGGTTCGAGCGATAGTGCTTTTCGCCAGGCTTTGCTGGCGGCGTCGGTGTCGCCCTGTAGCTGCAGCGCATCGCCATAGAGCACCCGATACTCTGCCCGGCGTGAGCGCTTTCGGACGGCTTTCTCGGCCCATTTGGTCGCCCGCTCGGGGTCCTTCTTGGCGATGAACAGGGTCGCGTAGCCGGCCATGGCCTGCGGGTTCTTCGGGTCGAGCTCCCAGGCTCGATCGAGGGTGGCTTCGGCCAGACGAAGCTTGCCGCTTCGGATCAGCGGCAGGGCGCGATGGACGAGCACGTCCGAGGCCTTCGCCGGATCGCGTGGCAGATTCTGGGTCGGGATCGCGAGGGCCGGCGCTTCCGGAGCGCGCGGCTTCGTTTCCGGTTCGGGCTTCGCTGCGGCCTTCGCTGCGGCCTTCGCTTCGGGCTTCGGCTCGGCCTTCGCTTCGGGCTTCGGCTCGGCTCTGGGTTCGACTTTGGCCTTCACAACCTTGGTTTCGGCCCGCTCTTCTTCCTCGAGCTCGCCCTCATCGAACGCCATGGCGGCTTCTTCGCTCTCGGCTTCGTCGACTCCATTGAGCCGTCCCGTGATCGGGCCCTTCCTGCCCTCGGTCTCAGCCTCGTCGTCGGACTTGGCTTCCGTGGACTCCGGCGCGGCGGAGTCGCTGTTCACCCAGAGCTGCCAGCCGAGCGCGCCGACCCCTGCGAGCAAGGCTGTCAGCAGCAAGGCTTGAATCCAAGCCGGTAAACCGCCGGAGGGCTGGGCCGGCGCGACGATCGTGGCGCCTTCCAGTTTTCGAGCCAGCTCGGGCTCGAAGAGGGTATCCGGACCAAACATGGGGTTACCGCCCGGCTTTCTGCTCTCGATCGGCGGCGGCGGCGGAGTCGGTTTCCGAGGGACGGGAACCTTCATCTGCGCGTCGAGTACTTCCTGCGGCAGCATCTCGAACTCCGGCGCCAGTCCCAAGGCGGTCGCTTTTGGTTTGCGAGGGCTCTCGTGCGCATGATCGATGTGATGGTCGGCGTCGTGCTGCTCCTGCACCCCGCGCGTGACGGGAACGGTGCGTTGCTGCGTCTCTACACGGCCGAGCAGCCGCCCAAGCTTGTTCGTAGGGCTCTCCTCCTCCGCAAACGGCTGGGGGGGCGGTGCGCCGACCGCGGCTTGCAGGTGAGCGAAGCGCGCGGGCGCCATCGTGTGGGAGTCCTCGAGTGAGTAGGGAGTCTGCGCCTGGGGCGGATCGGTCGCGTGTTCTTCGGCTTCGGGCATCTCGGGCGGGATCGTCGGAGCGTTGACCTCGATACCGATATCTCCATCTGCGAATCCGAGCTGGTGTGACACCACGCCGAGCGCCTCGTCCACCGGCATCATGATGTTCGCTACCGAAGGCAGGTCCTGCTCGCGGACTGACACTCGGCCGGCATTCATGCCCCATAGAGCCAAGAGCGCCGGGATGCCTTGCAGGGTTTGCTTGGTGCCTTCGTGCAGTGTGGCGTACGCGGCGACGATCGAGTTGTCGGCGACATCGACATCGACGTTTCGTTGGGCTCCGCTGACCGACACGCGTCGGACACCGGGCACGGAGCCGAGCGCCCGTAGCAGGCGCCCTGGGCCGATGAGCTCCAGTCTGGTGTCGAAATCGACTTCGTCCTCGGCTCGGCGCGCCTGCTCGGCGTCTTGATCGATCATCGGAAGCAGCCGGCTAGCGAGCTGGGGAAGGTCCGGCACCGCATCGGTTTCAGAGGTCGGCCAGAAGTCTTCCCAGCGGACGACGAGCATCGAGGCCCAGCGAAGCTGTGGGTCTTTTCGCATCGCGCGCACGAAATCGACGCCTTGGCCGCCTACCGCGCTCGAGTCCAAGACCACAACCTGCGGATCGACTTCGCGAATTCGTGGGATCACCGCGGTCGAGAAGTCCGCTGCTGCGATCCGGACACCGCGCGACAGAAGGGCGTTCGCGAGCTTTTCCGCGCGAAGTTGGTCGGAATCGAGGACGACAACCCGTGCACCTCGTAGGCGGTTCAGGTCGACGTTTTCTGAAGGCGCTGCAACCGGCAATGTGGATAGCCGTCCCCCGGTGGTTTCGTGAAACTCGTACTCGAGTGGAGTTTCGCCGGCGACTGCCTCGCGCAGCAGGTCGAGAATCTGCTCCGTGCGGTGTGCCGAGCGCCGTTCGGTTTCGACGACGACCGGCATGCCGTCGAGCACGCCTTTCGGAGAGCGAACACTCAGAATACCCGTCTTCGATTCGTCCGAGACTAGGTCGAGCAGCTCTTGAAGATTGCCCTGGTTCAAGGCACCCACCACGACCCCCGGCCGTTTCGGGACCTCGTCGGCGAGCTCCGCCAGCCTGCGAGCGATGTTGTCAGCACCTGCGCCGCGAGGAACGACCGCGACGGCGCCCGATCGGAAGTCTCGTGCTTCGCCTTTGAGGACGGCGTCGTTCGAGACTACGGCGATGGGCAGCACATCGGTCGCCCGATTCTCTGCCATGCGTCGGACGACACTATCGCCCCCGCGGATGGCTGCGTCCCCGATGAGGACGACCATGTCGGGTGCATAAACGCGAACTGCTTGTTCGAGCTCCGCAGTTGCAGACGCGGCGACGGAAATCCCATGGCGCCGAAGCGCTTCCCCCAACGCTGTCTGCATCGGCTCGCCCTGGCCCACCATCAAGATAGTAGGCCGGTGCTCCTGATCCGGCATCGTGGAGATCTTGTCTGATCCTGACAGATTTAGCCAGCTTGAGGTGACGCGTTCCTTCGCTATGCTCCGCGCCGAATGAGCACATCAGCAATTGAGTTCCTTCAGGAGAGCTTTCCCAAGCTCTTCGACCGAGGGGTGACAGTCCTTCAGAGCCGGGCGTCCGCCGGCGATGAGCGTGCCCAGCGCATCCTCGATGACGTGAGAGGGGTCACGGGCGCGGCGAGCCTTCAGATCGACGATGAGCCGCCCGTCGTGCTCTCGGCCAAAGAGGGGACGCTGAGTTCCGGCGGCGCTCCAGCCGAAGGCGTTCCCATCAAGATCGCAGCAGCACTTCCGGGTGACGGCGCGACCCTGTTGCTAGGAGAAGCCGCCAAATCCGGTGCTCTCGACGATGACGAGGTCGCGATCGGAGCCGCCCAGACCGCCTCCAAGCGATTCGAGGACGTGTTGGCAGGCAGGCCCCTGACCTGTCATGTCACCCTGCGCGGCGTGCCTGAGCTGGGCGACGTCAAGGTTCGCCTAGGCTTCAACGTGGAAGAGCCCCCTCTGGAGCCCGGTTTCACCACCGAGCTACAGTTTTCGGATCTGGAGCTGGTGCAGCGAGGGGAGCTCACGGCTCAGGATCTGTTCTTGGGCGGCAAGCTCAAGATGGAGGGGGATTACTCCCTGGCACTTCAGATCGCGATGCAGTTACTGACCAACCCGCTCTGAACGGACGATCCCTAGTCGATCAGCTGGACCGACGGTGGAACTTGCCGGTCAGTCCCCAGGTTGGATACCCTGAACCTCAGTAACGGGGGGTTATGTTTCGGGCAATCGCCAAGAGTCGCTATCTAGTGCCGGGCTTCATGTGCTTTGCGCTCGCATTCGTCGTCGGACCGATCGGTGTCGCGTCGGGCGTGCTGGTGGGAGCGCAGGCAGCATCGATTGCAGGCGTCGTCTCTGCAGCTCTTGGATTGCTCGGGCTCGCGATCATCGCGTCGGGGCTGCCGGCCACGATCGAGGTCGAAGTCGTCGACGCACAACTACGCACGATTTATCGGGAAATCGAAGAGGTCGAAGGCGACATTGGCGACAACGTCAAGGAGCTGTCTAGCGGTCTCGGTGAGCAGATGGTGGCCGTCGAGGAAACGGCACGCTCGATCAAGTCGATGGCGATTTCCCTGCAGGCGATCAGCGATCGGGTCGAAGCTCTGTCGTCGAGCACCGAAGAGAGCGCATCGAGCATCCTACAAATGACGGCGACGAATCACGAGGTCGCCGAGAACATGGGCAACCTCGGCTCGAGCGTTCGAGAGACGGCCTCGTCGATCGAGGAGATGACCTACAGCATCAAGGAAGTCGCGCGGAACGTGGACGCTCTCGCCCAGACCGCCGACGAGACATCTTCCTCCATGAACGAGATGGACGTGTCGATTGACCAGGTTCAGTCGAACGCCAACGAGACGGCGCGGCTCTCCGCCGAGGTTGCTACCGACGCGGAAACCGGTGCCGAATCGCTGCTCAAGATCACCGAGGAGATCAACCGAATCAAGTCGTCTTCGCTCGAGGCAGTGAGCACGATTTCCAACCTGGGCGACCGTATCGAGGCGATCGGCGACATCCTGAACGTCATCGACGAGGTGGCCGAGCAGACCAACCTGCTGGCTTTGAACGCCGCGATTATCGCGGCGCAGGCCGGTGAGCATGGCAAGGGCTTTGCCGTGGTCGCCGACGAAATCAAGGATCTGGCCGAGCGGGCGGGCGCGTCCACCAAGGAAATCGCAGAGCTGATCAAGACGATTCAGGCAGAGACCAAGAACGCGATTGAAGCGGTCGAGCGTGGCGCCAGCACGGTCGACCGCGGCGTGACCGTGAGCGTGGAGGCCGAGCGCGCGCTCAAGAAGATTCTCGAGTCGTCCAAGCAGTCGACCGCCATGGTTCGTGGAATTGCGCAGGCGACGGTCGAGCAGGCCCGGGGCTCGCGGCAGGTGACCGATGCGATTGGTCGCATCGCAGAGACGGTCCAGCAGATCGCTGCGGCAACGGCCGAGCAGGCCCGAGGCTCCGAGCTCATCATGAAGAGCGCGGACAACATGCGCTTGATCACCCAGCAGATGGAGCGAAGCAGTCAGGAGCAGGCCGAAGGCGGCCGACAGATGAGCGGCTCCATCGAGAATATCTCCGACATGGTTCTACAGCTCCACCAGTCTCATCGGAAACACGCGGACAGCTCCGAGCAGACCTTGGCAGCGGCCAACCGAATCCAGGAACTGACGCGCGACTACGAGAATCGGGTTCGCTCGATGCACCGGGCGGTCGATCGCCTCCGCCAAATACGATTCGAGTCGTGATGGCCGCCAATATCGGGCGCTTGCTCTGCCGACTGCACGCGAATCCGCATCTGGTTGCCTTCCGGGGGTGCAAGGATTCATCTTAGAGGCACATGTTTGGTATCGGACCAACAGAGTTAGCTTTCTTCCTGGTGATCGTCTTGTTGGCCGTAGGCCCGGAGAAGTTGCCTACGTTCATGCGCACCGTGGGCAAGGGCGTTCGCCAGGTTCGAAACGCCAGCCGTGAGTTCAAGGAGGCGATTGGGCTCGAAGAACTGATGCGTGAAGGAGATCCGTTCCGCTCTCCGCCGATTCGCGCGCCAAGAGCGCGCCCCGTGCCCGTCAGGGATGAAACAGCGGAGGCGTCGCAACCGGAAGCAACCGGGCCAGAGCACCCAGCAAGTCCGCAACTGTCCGCTCCGCCGCCGATCCCAGCCGCGGCAGCCGATACACCCGAGCCTGCCGCAGAGCCGCAGGACCCGTCCGAGGTCAAGCGTCCATGACCTCGACCGAGATTCAAATCCCCGAGCCCGAGCCGGGGAGGTTTGCTGAACAAGACGAGGAGATGACCTTCTTTCAGCATCTCGGCGAGCTCCGGAGCCGTTTGCTGCGCGCCATTCTCGGACTGATTCCCGCCGTCGCGGTGGGGTGGGTCTTCAAAAAGGAGATCAAGGACTTCCTCGTCGCGCCGCTTCAACCGGCCTGGGAGAAGCTCCATCTTCCGGGTCAGGCCGTGCTGCGATTCTCCGGGCCGGCGGACGCCTTCATGATGTACATGAAGAACGCGCTCATCGCTGGCGTGCTCCTCGCCTCGCCTTGGATCTTCTGGCAGCTCTGGATGTTCATCGCGCCGGGGCTGTACAAGAAGGAAAAGGCGATGGCGGTACCGTTCATCTTCTTTTCGACGCTCTGCTTCGCTGGCGGCGCGGTTTTCGGTTACAAATTCGTCTTTCCCGAAGCCTTCACCGTCTTACTCGGCTTCAGCGACGAAACCCTGGTCGCGACGATGTTCGTCAAAGACTACATGCCGTTCTTCCGCCGGATGCTCCTCGCCTTCGGCATCGTCTTCGAGGTACCGGTCATCGTGACGTTCCTGGCTGGCGCCGGCATCGTCACCTGGCAGCAGCTCCTCAGATTCTCGCGCTGGTGGATCGTCTGCGCGGCGTTCATTTCGATGCTGCTCACGCCGCAAGACGTCTACACCATGGTGATGATGCTCATCCCGCTCGTCGTGCTCTATTTTGTCGGTGTCGGCTGCGCGTACCTGATCAGCGTCGTTCAGAAGAAGCCCAGCCCCTAGCCTCGCTCGGGCACCGGGTAGGGAGGGTACTTCGGCACGTCTTCGGGGAGGAACCACTGCTCGCCCCAGATGCTCGCGCCGCCGTCGATGTAGAAAGTCTGACCCGCCACGAAATCCGCGTAGCGCGATGCGAGATAGGTGATCAGATGAGACACTTCCTCCGCTGTGCCTAGCCGTTTCAAGGGGTTGGCCTTCTCCGCGTTCTGCAGGAGCTCCGGTGGGTACTGCTTGGTGCCGCTGGTGACGATCACCCCCGGCGCGATCGCGTTGACTCGAATGCCGTGAAGAGCCCATTCGACCGCAAGCGTCTTGGTCATGTTGTCCACGCCTGCGCGCGCCGCCCCAGTGTGCACCATGCCTGGAAAACCGCGAATGATCTGAGCGATGACGTTGACGATTCGTCCCCGCTTCTGAGGGATCATCGCCTTGGTGGCCACGGCGTGCGTCATGGCCCAGGTGCCGATCAGATTGTTGCGTACGACCGCGGCGAAGCCTTTTGGAGATAGAGCTTCTGCGGTCGTGGGAAACTGGCCGCCCGCATTGTTGATCAGTACATCGATGCGGCCGAAGCGTTCGAGCACCGAGTCGACGTAGGCCGCGATCGCCTCGGCCTCGCGGATGTCGCAGGGAGCGCCGAACGCTTCGATGCCTTTTGCCTCTAGCTCGGCCACCGCGTTCTTCAAAGGCTCCGGGCGCCGCCCGCAGATTGCCACCTTGGCTCCCAAGAGACCCATTTCCGTGGCCGCGACGAGTCCGATTCCGGTGCCGCCACCCGTGATGAGAACGACTTCGCCAGTGAACAATCCATCCGCGTACAGCTGATCCATGTCGCGCCTCATACCACGCGAGGCGCGATCGGACGATTCGAGTTTCAGCTCGCCACGACGGTCTCACGGTTCCTGGTCAGCGAAGTCACCAGCTCCCGCAAGTCCTCGGCGAAAAAGGGCTTCGCTAGGGACGCCTCGACGTCGAGGCGGCGCGCGATTTCGTTTCGCGCGGTGCTGGCGCTCAGCAGGATCACCGGCACTTTGTCGTGTCTCCAGCGACGGCGAAACTCGCGCAAGAACATCTCGCCATCCTCGATGGGCAGCATCAGGTCGACGACCATCAAGTCAGGCAGTCGCACGGCACACTGTGCCAACGCCGAACGAACATCTGCAGACGCGACGACCTTGTGCCCGTCCTGCTCCAGCACCACTTGAAGCATGCGCCGCACAGAAGGGTCGTCGTCGAGAACGAGAATCATCTTCGGCGCAGCCACCAAAGCATCCTATCAGGAGCATCGCGCATCGCGAATATGCGCTCACTGCCTACATGGGAGCTGCTAGGCTCACTTGTATGACTTGGATCGCCCATTTTGCAGCAGCCGCCCTCGTCCTCCTGGCCGCTTGCGCTTCGAGAACGCCGCCCGTGTCACCGATCCGGATCGAACCGACAGACCTCTTCCCTCTAGAAACCGGCAACGCATGGTCGTACGACGTCGATACCGGTGAGCCTTCGACGACCTTGGCCGTCTCGCGTGTCGAAACATTCGACGGGCGCTTTGCTGAAGTGCGCACCGCCCGCACCGTGCTCCGATACGAAGTGCTCGGGGAGGGCATTCGACTGCCGCCGGGAAATGAGTGGGTCCTTCGCGCTCCGCTCGAGCAAGGCGCGACCTGGCTCGGCCGCGGTGGCCGTAGCGCTCTTCTGGTCTCGATGGGAATGCGCGTCGAGACGCGCGCGGGCATATTCGATGACTGCATCTTGGTTTCGGAAACCGGCGGCAAGCTGGAGTTGGAGGTGCGCACGGTGTACTGCCCGGGTGTCGGTCCGGTTTCGGTCGACTCGACCATGCGCTCGAACTTGGGTGATCGTACGCTGACGGTGTCCGCGAAGCTGCGCGGTTACGAAGTCAGTCCGGCTTCTTCTTCGCACCCCTAGGCGTGACTTCCACTTCCGTGAACTGGGTTCGAAGCTCTACGACCAACGAGAGCGACCCTTCGCCGAGGAACACCTGGCGCCAAACCCGGCCTTCGGCGTCGGTTACCTCCAGCGCGTGTCTGGTCCCCGGCGTAACCCCGAAGACGGTGTTGTCGATCTTTCTGCCATCGAGGAGGACCTCGGCGTTGCGCGGCACGCCGAGCAGCTCGATGGTTGCCATTCGAGGCGCGACCCCGGGCGCGGTGCCCGGCCGCGCGCGCGGGTCGCTCTCCAACAAGGCCCAGGCGATGGCCACCAGAACGGCCAGGACGGCAAACGCCATCATCCAGCGGCTGTCCAGCACGCGTCCTACGCTGTGCAGGGGAGTTGGGTTCTCGTGCTCGTTGGGGTTCACCATTGCTGCTTTGGAGTGCCACGGTTTTGCGCCGTGCGCGATCTGCTTGCCATTGTAGGATGCCGACCCGGGCCCCGTCACGTTCCGGGATGGATTCAGTATGAAGACAGCAATTCTCGAAGCGCGCGGCCTGACCAAGAGTTACGGCGAGCGCCTGGTCGTCGATCATCTCGACCTGAGCTGCCGCCGGGGCACGGTCCTCGGCCTTCTGGGTCCCAATGGCGCCGGAAAAACCACCACGCTCCGAATGCTCTACGGCTTCGTACCGCCCGATGAAGGCACAATTCAGTATGCCGGCAAGCGGTTCTCGGAGAATCGCGCCGCAGCCAAGCGCATGATCGGCGTATGTACCCAGGACGATTCGCTCGACTACGATTTCACCGTCGCCCAGAATCTGCGCATCTACGCGAGCTACTTCCGTCCAAGAGTCGAAGACCTCCAAGACCGAGTCGCCGAGCTGCTCGACCGCTTCGAGCTCGCCCCGTACGCGGATGCCTCCCCTCACGTGCTCTCCGGCGGCTTTGTCCGGCGGCTTCTGATCGCCCGTTCGATCGTGCACCGGCCGAGTGTTTTGTTCCTAGACGAACCGACGACCGGCCTCGACCCTAGCGCGCGGCTCGATGTCTGGGAGCTAATCGACGCGCTGCGCGCCGAGGGCTTGGCGATCGTGCTCACGACGCACTACATGGACGAAGCCGAGCGACTGAGCGATGAGCTGCTCGTCATTCACGAGGGTCGCAAGGTCGCCTACGGCGAACCGCATCGGGTGATCGACTCGGTCCTCGGCGACCACGTCATCATCGTCCCACGCGCCGAGCCTGCACGTGAAGAGATCGCCGCCTGGTTGCAGGCCCGGGGTGCCGAGCAAGTCGCGACGGTTCTTGGAGAGCTCCGCGTACCGGTTGGCAAGGATGATCTCGCCGCGCTAACCGCTCGATTCGCAGACGCGAGCTGGCAGGTTCGCCCGCCCAACCTCGATGATCTGTTCATCGCCTTGGCGCGTCGAAACGGAAGCTCGCGGTGAACGGGCTCAACAGCCTCACGGCGGTTGCCGACTGGCGCTCCTGGGCCGTATTTCGTCGGAATCTACTGGTTTTTCTAAGGCACTGGCGAACCGCAGTGATTCCGCCCGCCATGGAGCCGGTGATCTTCTTCATTGCTTTCGGCATCGGTTTCGGTGGCTACATAGAGGACCTCAGCTACCGGGGAACCGCGATCAATTACGCGACCTACGTTGCGCCGGGCCTGATCGCCTATACGGGTTTCGGCACGCCCTACTACGAAGGGCTCTACTCGGCGTACGTTCGCATGTTCTACCAGAAGACTTGGGACGGGATTCTCGCGACCCAGGTAGAGGTGCCATGCGTCGTCTGGGGGGAAATCCTCTGGGGCGCGGTGCGGGGGATGGTGAACATATCGCTCGTCTCTTTGGTCATCGCGGTTTTCGATCTGTTCGGTGTGGTCGACGTGAAGGTGCCGTTTCTCCTATTCATGCCCCTACTCGGCTTCATCGCCGGATGCGCGTTTGCTTCGTTCGCGCTGATCTTCACTGCGATCGTTCCCGCGATCGATCACATGAACTACCCAGTCTTCCTGATCGGCTGGCCTCTGAGCTTGGTTAGCAACACGTTCTTTCCGCTCGAGCCCCAAAGTCAGGCCCTCTGGGCGCTGATGCAGATCAATCCGGTCTACCAACTCGCCGAGTGCGCGCGCGGTCTGCTCTTACTCGGAGACCCTGGTCCGCACCTGCTTGGCTTGCTCGGATCGACCGCTCTTTTTCTCGTTCCTTGCACCCTTCTTTCGGTCCGATTGACCCGTCGAAGAGTCCTTGGAGACTGAGCTTCCGCGACCTAGAAATTCGTTTGTCAGATCAATGGGTTAGAGGCTGCATCAGTCCTTGCATCGGCCCTGCATCAGGGCTAGAAACCCAGTCATGGTTGAACCTCCGATCGCCGAACCGAGCTCTGTCGCGCCAGACTACGATCAAAGCGCAATTCAGGTGCTCGAAGGGCTCGAGGCGGTGCGGAAGCGACCGGGCATGTACATCGGTGATCCGCACGACGGGACGGGACTACACCACCTGGTCTGGGAAGCCGTAGACAACGCGGTCGACGAGCACTTGGCGGGTCACTGCGATCACGTTCAAGTGATCATTCACTCCGGCGGATCGGTCACCGTCATCGACAACGGCCGAGGCATCCCTGTCGGCATGCACGACATGGGCGTCAGTGCGGCCGAGGTCGTGATGACGCAACTTCACGCAGGCGGAAAGTTCAACAGCGATAGCTACGCGGTTTCAGCTGGCCTGCACGGCGTTGGCGTGAGCGCAGTCAACGCGGTGAGCGAATGGCTCAAGATGGAAATCCGTCGCGAGGATAGGCTCTGGTTCCAAGAGTACGAACGCGGCGTTCCAAAGGCACCACTCGAGGCGATCGGCACCAGCAAGAAGACGGGGACGAAGGTCACCTTCAAGCCCGACCCCGAGATCTTCACCATGACCGAATTCAGCTTCGAGGTGCTCAACAACCGACTGCGTGAGATCTCGTTTCTAAACGCCGGCCTCGAGGTATCGCTCGAAGACGAGCGTGGCGACGGCAAGAAGGTCACGCACAAGTTCGAAGGCGGAATTCGGGAGTTCGTCGAATCGCTCAACAAGAAGAAGACCCCTCTGCACGAGGACGTCATCTACCTCCATGCGGTCAAGGACGGTGTCGACATCGAGATCGCGATGCAATGGAGCGACTCCTACAACGAGTCGATCTTTCCTTACACGAACAACGTCTACAACCGCGATGGCGGCACCCACATGACGGGCCTCCGCACGGCGCTGACCCGCGTCATCAACCAGTACGGGTCGCGCGAAAAACTCCTGAAAGACCTCAAAAACCCGCTTAGCGGCGAGGATGTCCGGGAAGGGCTGACCGCGATCATTTCGGTGAAGCACCCCGACCCGGCGTTCTCCTCCCAGACCAAAGACAAGCTGGTTTCGAGCGAAGTCAAGGGCATCGTCGAAAGCGTCCTCAACGAGAAGCTCAACGAGTACCTCGAAGAAGAGCCAAAGGCTGGAAAGCGCATCGTCGAAAAAACGGTTCTGGCCGCTCGTGCACGGGAAGCCGCGCGCCGCGCGCGAGAGATGGTCCAGCGCAAAGGAGTCCTCGATGCGAGCACGCTTCCGGGCAAGCTCGCAGACTGCCAGAGCAAGGATCCGGGCGAGAGCGAAATCTACATCGTCGAGGGAGACTCTGCGGGTGGAAGTGCCAAGCAGGGCCGCGATCGGCGATTCCAAGCGATTCTTCCGCTGCGCGGAAAGATCCTCAACGTCGAGCGGGCGCGTTTCGAGAAGATGATCTCGAGCGCAGAGATCGGCACGCTGATCACGGCTCTAGGGTGCGGCATCGAAGGCGGCGAGAACTTCAACATCGAGAAGCTTCGCTACCATCAGGTCATCATCATGACGGATGCGGACGTCGACGGATCCCACATTCGCACACTCCTTCTGACCCTTTTCTACCGTCAGATGCCGCAGCTCATCGACAAAGGCTATCTGTACATCGCGCAGCCGCCTCTCTATAAAGTGAAGAAGGGCAAGAAACTCCGTTATCTCCAAGACAACGATGAATTGAACCGGTATCTGATCGAGATTGGAACCGACGGCATTCGACTCAGCATGACGAGTGGCAGCACTCAGCTCAGTGGGGAGCCGCTGCGGAATCTGCTCAAGGACGTGACTCGTTTCCGCCTGCTGCTGGAGAACATTGGGCACAGAGTGGACCCGTTCGTCGTGGAGGCGCTGGTCACCGCAACCGACTTGAAGGTCCAGGACCTCGCCGACCGAGCGAAGGTCGAGGCGGCGATCGCTTCTCTCCAAGAGCGCGTTCTCGCCAAGCGCGACGGCGACTTCGAAGCCAGCATCGAGCATGACGAGGAGCACGACCGGCACCGGGTCGTCATTGCGACCCAAGATGGCGGAACTCAGCGCCTCACGACCATCGATTTCGATTTCCTCTCCGCAGGCAACGTCTCGGAGCTCCGGCGGATTTACGAGGGCGTTCGAGCGCTGGGCGAGCCACCCTTCCTGCTGAGCACCGTCGACAAAGACGGTAAGCCCACTGGGGAGCCTACCGAGGTCGCCGACCTGGAGGAGCTTTGGACGGTTCTCGACGCGCGTGCGCGAAAGGGCGTGGGTATCCAGCGCTACAAGGGACTTGGCGAGATGAATCCAGACGAGCTCTGGGAGACCACCATGGACCCGGAGACGCGGACGCTTCTGCAAGTGCGCATCGAAGACGCCCTAGAGGCCGAAGAGCTCTTCAGCGTGCTGATGGGCGATCAGGTCGAGCCCCGGCGCGCATTCATCGAGAGCAACGCTCTCAACGTGACCAATCTCGACATCTAGCCGGGAATCAGCTCGCGCGGCACGGACGACTCAGTAGCCCTTGCACCGCTGCTGCGACGCGCGGGACTTCCTGCTCGGCGATCTCGAGGAGATTTCTGGCACCTTCAACGCTGGCTTCAGCCTCGATGCCTCCTAGAAGTTCGCCGATTCGCGTTGCGCCGATTTGCTTGCTCGCCCCCTTGACCGTGTGGGCGCTCAGGCGAGCGGTTTCCAGGTCGCCGGCGTCCAGCGCTGCGGAGATATCCTTCATGCAGTCCCGAAGCTGATCGACATAGCCCAGCAAGACATCCTGGATGAACTCGTCGTCTTCACCGTCGAGCGAGACTAGTTGGCGAACCATGCCGAGGTCGAGCGCTGGTGGCGGTGGCAGCGTGGACACGGACTTGCTTGGCCGATCCCCGTTGAGGGGTACCCAGCGCTCCAAGGCCTTCGCCAGCATCGAGGTCCGGACCGGCTTGCACACCACATCGTTCATGCCTGCGTCGAGGCAGCGAAGTCGGTCCTCCTCGGCAACACTTGCCGTGAGCGCAACGATCGGCAGCTCCGCTTTGTCCGCCGACCGCCGAAGGCGAGCGGTTGCTTGAAATCCATCGATGAGAGGCATGTGGCAGTCCATGAACACGATGTCGTAGTCGTTGGCTTTCGCTTTGTGCAGGGCCTCCCGGCCGTCGGTCGCGATGTCGACGATGCAGGAGAGCTTCTTCAAGAGCGCTTCGGTCACCATGCGGCTGGTAGGGTCGTCTTCCGCGACCAGCACCAGCGCGCCCTCACGTATCAGGACCTGGCTCCCGCCTTCGGAGTTGACGACGCGCAAGGTGGTTTCCGGCCCCAGCCCCAGGTCGATTTCGGCCCAGAAGCAGGTGCCTTCGTCGAGCGTGCTGCTGACTCCCAACTCGCCATCCATCAGATCAACTAACTGCTTGCTGATCGCCAAGCCCAAGCCGTTGCCCGCGGCGCTTCGATTCGAGCCGGGATTGCTCCGCTGGTAGCGAGTGAAGATTTCCTCGAGCGAGTCCCCGGGAATGCCGACTCCGGTGTCGCGCACCGAGACGCGAATTCGGGCCTTCTCGGAGCGGTGGATGACCTCGGCCCGGATATGGACCGAGCCCGAATCGGTGAACTTGATCGCGTTGTTGACCAGGTTGAGGAGCACTTGTCGAATGCGCCCGCTGTCTCCCATGAACCGCTGACTGGTAACCCCGGTCGTCTCCGACTCGAGGAGAAGGCCCTTGGCTTCCGCGCGCGGCTGCATGAGGGCGACGACTCCGTCGATGAGCGCGCGCAGGTCGAACGGCGCGCTGACGAGCTCGATTTGTCCCCTCTGAAGTCGTGAGAAATCGAGGATCTCGTCGACGATTCCAACCAGCGCGTCAGCAGACTCCCGGATAGCCGTGATCATCTTCTCTTGCTTCTCGTCGAGCTCGGTATCGAGGAGCAGCGCGCTGAGGCCGAGGACACCGTTCATCGGTGTGCGGACCTCGTGGCTCACGTTCGCGAGGAGCTCGGTCTTTGCCTGCGACGCACGCTCGGCGGCGAGCCGGAGCTCTTCCAGTTTGACCAGAACGTGGCCGCGCGCGGAGTTGAGCCCCAGGGCAAGGGCCGAAAACCCCAGCAGGTAGCCGATGCTGCGCGTCCAGCTCACGCCATCGACCCAGAGCGAGGTGATTGCCCAGCTGAGGTCTCCGACGATCATGATCGCAAGGAGCCACCTGCGATCCTGGGCGACCGCGCCGGCTATGATCTGAACCAGGATGAAGAGGTAGAAATCCGAAGGATCGCCACCTAAGGCGTAGGCCAGAGCAACCGTCGCGGTGACGAGGAGGAACGCGGAACCGCCAATGTGAGGCGACCAGAGCAGCGGTGGAGGATGGTGCTTGGCGCGCCAACCGAACGCGAGCATGGCGAACCCCGCAAGCCCATAGATCGTCATCAACTTCAGGTCGGTTTGGTTCGCGCCGGCAGACCAGTGTCCGAGCGAGAGCCCGAGATAGGCGACCCCGGCGCACATGAACATCGTCGGCACGTACTGCCGCGAGACCGAGCTCACCATCCGCCAGTGCTCCTCGGCGCTCAAGGGCACGCGCGCAGCCAGCGTCTCCGCCGAGCACGCAGATCCGGGCTCCCAGACCTGCTCCCCCTCCGGTTCGATCCCCATCTCATTCAGTCTACCGGCCCGGACGGCCGGTTTCACGGCTAGTCGGAAGGGAGTTTGTGACGTGCCTCACGAATCGTGCGAACGGCCGCTTCGTGAAGCAAGCCATTGGAAGCCACCAGTTTTCCAGTGCGAGGGTCGGCTGCTTCGCCTTCGTAGGTGGAGAGTTGGCCGCCCGCTTCTTTGACGAGCAAGGCGCCCGCGCACATGTCCCATGCGTTGAGCCCCTGCTCCCAGTAGATGTCGTAGGTGCCGTCGGCGACTAGACAAAGATCGATCGATGCCGCGCCGCAACGCCGGATACCCCTCGCGCGCTTCAAGAAGAGCGCAAGCTCCGCGTGATTGTCGTCGGGGCTCGACCAGCGGTCGTAGGGAAAGCCCGTCGCGCAGACGGCTTCCTCGAGTTGTTCACGGGTCGATACGGAGCAGGGTTTTGTGTTGCGAAACGCCCCCATGCCCTTGGCCGCTTTCCAGGTGACCCCGAGCGCCGGCGCGTGCACCAGGCCGGCCAGGCCCTCGGAGCCCCGGTACAGAGCAATCGACACGCCGAAGAAGAAGTGCCCGTGCGCGAAGTTGGTCGTGCCGTCGATCGGGTCCACGTACCAGACCAAATCGCCCACGCCGGTTTCCGCGCCTTCCTCACCGACGATCCGGTGATCGGGGAACTCACGCGAGAGCTCCGCTCGGATCAGGCGCTCGCTTTGCAGGTCGTACTTGGTCAGCAGGTCGAAGCGCCCCTTGCGCGCGACCTCCGCGCCGGCACGCCAGCCCTTCATCACGAGCTCGCCAGCTTGCAGAGCTGCGCGTTCAGCAGCCTCGAGGGCGCGCCGATTCTCTTCTTCGATAGGCATGAATTCCCCCATTTTCGCGGATTTACGGGGCTGTGCCATCGGCATCTGCACATCTGGGGGGTGTTCGCTGGCATTTCGACCCTAAAACCCGTACAAGGCCGTGCGCTGCGAAGCCCGTCTCCTGGGCGCCGCCCGATGTAGGCCAATGTAGTTATGCCCGACAAGGACACTGTGACGCCAAGCATTCGGAATCCATTTGAAACGGATGCCGAAAACCGTTCTTCCGACACTGTGACAACGGGAGGCGGCCCCTACGACGAAGCGCTTCGCGAGGGCGAGCTTCTTCGCGCACGCCCGCGCATGGCTGCCGGCCCCGTTCCCATCGGGAGGCAGCACGCCAAGCGGCGAATGACGGTCTGGGAGCGCATGGATGTGCTCCGCGATCCGGGAACCGAGCCGACGATCCTCTATCAGAACTGGGGTCCGAATCTCGATGGCGCTTCGATCGTGACGGCGGTCGTTCAGATCGGTGGTCGCGAGGTCGCGGCCTATGGTCACGACTTCACGGTTCGCGCTGGATCGATGGACGCCACCAACGGCACCAAGCTCGCGAACGTCATTCGCTTGGCCGGTCGGCAGGGGATGCCTCTGGTCGGCATGAACGACAGCGCCGGCGCGTTCGTGCCCGCGGGCATCGGTGGTTTGGACGGCTACGCAGAGGCATTCACTGCGCTTCGCAAGATCAGCGGCGTCGTGCCGAGCATCATGTGTATGTTCGGCTACAACGCGGGCGGCGGATCGTACCTGCCGCGGCAGGGCAGCTTCATGATTCAGCCTGCCAACACCTTCTTCGGGCTAACCGGGCCAGGCGTCGTGAAGTCGGTGCTCGGCGAAGACGTGACGGCCGACGAGCTCGGCGGTCCCGGCGTGCACGGCCAGAGCGGCGTCACCGACCTCACCGTGCGCGACGAGGTTGGCGCCCTGCGAACCGCTCGGCGCTTGCTGAGCTACCTGCCCGGAAACAACCACGAATTCGCTCCTTACCAGGAGACTTCGGACCCGCTCGACCGGCCGACCGGCGAAATCGACACTTTGCTTCGCAAGGCGTTCAACTCGCCGACCGGGTTCAATACGCCGATCGACGTCAGCATCATCCTTCAGCAGATTTGCGACCACGGCGATTACTTCGAGCTTCAGCCGCAGCGCGCGCGAAACACGATCACGGCGTTCGGGCGTCTCGGCGGGCACGTCGTCGGTTTCGTTTGCAACAACAGCGCGGTGTCGTCGGGGCAAATCGACGTCGACGCAGCGTTCAAGAACTCGCGCTTCATTCGCTTCTGCAACCTCTACAACATCCCGGTGATCTTCATGGAGGACACCACCGGCTTCTTGCCCGGTCGCGACCAGGAAAGCCGCGGTATCGTGCAGGCGGGGCGGGCGATGCTCGATTCGATCATCGATCTGCGGACGCCGCGACTTCTGCTCATCATTCGCAACGCGTTCGGCGGCGCGTATGCGGCGTTCAACTGCTACGCCACCGGCGCGGACCACGTCATGGCGCTTCCAACGACGCGGGTCGCTGTCATGGGCCCGGCTGGCAAGGAGTTCGTGTACAAGAGCGAGATGCGCGCAATGCGCAGCCAGGCCAAGGCGCGCATGGAAGAAGCGATCGCTGCCGGGGCTTCCAAAGAGGACGCCGAGGCGGAGATGGCCGCCTGGATCAAAACGCAGGACGCAGCGTTCAGCGCCCGTTACGAGAAGGAGCTCATGAACCCGAAGGAGGCACTTAGCCTCGGTTCGATCTCCGAAATCGTTCCGCCAACCGACGTGAGAGCGTCGCTCGCCAAGAACCTGGACTTTTACCTGTCCCACTACAGCCCAGAACCGCTCCAAGCGGTTCAGCGTGAGTTTCACTGATGGCTTCCACCGGATACATGCACAACCCGCTCATTCACCGGGACCGCCGCCTCGGACAGTCCGAGTCTGAGTGGGTTAGGTCGTTCGGCTGCGAGGACATGACCGTCCTCATCGTTTGCCGTGGCCCGATTCGGCGAGAGGCACTCGACATTTTCGAGGAAATGGGGATGACGAGGGTTGGGATCCTTCTTTCGGAGAAGGATTCAATCGTCTACCCGCGCGCGCTCGCTCCAGAGCTTCGGCGCCTAGATCCATCCCGGGTTCACTCGGTCTCGGACTACACGGGCGCGAGCAAGGAAGAGCGCGCCGAGCGAATCCAGCAGATTATCGGCATCGCCAAGGACCAGGGCTACGACTACATCTTCGCCGGCTACGGCTTCATGGCGGAGGACGAGGGGTTCGTTCGCAGTATCGAAGAGGCTGGACTTCGCTTCATCGGCCCCTGCTCGTACACCGTGCAAGCCGCTGGTTTCAAGGACGAGGCCAAGCGCACGGCTGAGCGCGTCGATGTCAGCGTCACACCGGGCATCAACAACGCGACGGCGCGGCTCATTCTCAAGAACCACCCCGACCGCAAGGCCCTCGCCAAGCTCGCCAAGAAGCACGGCCTCGAGGTTCCTGAGCTCGGAGACGAGAAGGTCGAGCTCGAAACGCTAGCGGACGCGGTCCTCGGCGCCTCCTACGACGCGCACATCGATCTCTACACAGTGGATGAGCTCGCCGAGCAGATTCAAATCGAGGTCGCCAACATCCTCGAGAAGTACGAGGGCAGCCGGATTCGTCTAAAGGCGATCGGCGGTGGCGGTGGTAAGGGGCAACGCATCGTTGGCAGCGCCAAGCAGGCCCCCCCGATGGTTCGCGAAATTCTGAGCGAGGTGAAGGCGCTCGGCGTAGGGGACAACAAGAACATTCTCGTCGAGCTCAACATCGAGACGACGCGCCACAACGAAATCCAGCTACTCGGCAATGGCGAGTGGACCGTCTCACTGGGCGGTCGCGATTGCTCTCTGCAGATGCACGAGCAGAAGCTCCTCGAGGTTTCAATCACGCAGGAGACGCTTGCCGCTGCGGTCGAGCGTGAGCGTGTCGCCGGCAACGAAATCCACGCCACGGCGATCGAGCAGGACCTGAACATCCTCAGGCGCATGGAAAAAGAAGCCGAGCGCTTCGGCGAGGCCGTGAAGCTCGACTCCGCGTCGACCTTCGAGTGCATCGTCGATGGACCGCGCCATTACTTCATGGAAGTCAACACGCGCATCCAGGTAGAGCATCGGGTATCCGAGCTGTGCTACGCGCTCCGCTTCCGCAACCCAGGCGACGCGGAAGATTTCTTCGACGTGCACTCGCTCGTCGAAGCCATGGCCTTGCTCGCCAAGCACAAGGCCAGGCTACCCCGGCCCGAGCGAGTCCAACGCGACGCTGCCGCGGTCGAAGCGCGTCTCAATGCGACCGACCAGTCGCTTTCGCCCCACGCTGGAGGCGAGATCATGAGCTGGTCGGACCCGATCGAAGGCGAGGTTCGCGACGATCAGGGCATCTGCTTCAAGAATCCCGATACCCATCTTTTCATGCGCTACAAGCTGGCCGGCGCGTACGACAGCAACATAGCGCTTCTGGTGACCACCGGTGACGATCGCCGCGACAGCTACCAGCGTTTGAGCGAAGTGCTCCGCCGCACCGTCCTTCGCGGCCCCGATCTTCAGACGAACCTGCAGTTCCACTACGGGCTCGTTCACTGGTTCCTCGCCAACGGCGTCGACGCGAAGCCGACCACTCGCTTCGTCGTTCCCTACCTCACGCTGCTCGGCGAGCTGCTGAACGAGGCGAACGAGATCGACGCCGACTACGCCTACGAACGCCTCTGCGCTCAGTACTTGAAGATCGCTTCGGGCGACCCAGGTGCCGCAGAAGCCACCAACGACCTTTGCATCCTGAAAAAGACCATTCTCGGCCGACCGCTCGGTCGCATTTTGCGACAGCCGCATCTTCTTTCAGCCTGGCTCAGCTCGAACAAGAACAACTTCGAGGTGAAGGAAGGCCGCGTCACCTGGCTGCGCAATCCCTTGCTCGTCCTCTCCGATACCTACCATCTGCTTCACATGGATGCCGAGGTGAATCTGCCGGCCGCCCATCGCATCTGGGAACAGGACCAGGCCGTGCTCCGGGACGGTGCTGCTTTCTACTCGGCGGTGCAGGAGCGACTAGGTGAGCTCAGTTGGCCGGAGCTCGACGAGGCTCTGAAGGCCAAGAAGGCCCCCAAGGGCTTCGAGGGCGCGAAATGGAAAGAGGTGCGTGAAGCGCATCTCGGCTTCCAGCTCGGTATGGAGCTCTACAGCTTGTTGCCTTTGATCGGGCACAAGGTCGGCTTCTTCGACCTCCGCGTGAACGAGGACCTGACGATCAGCATTCCCGAGCGGCTTTTCGATGCCGACCACCAGCTCAAGATGAAGAAGGTGCTCGTCCCGCCGCCGGTCAACAAGGCCGACGAAATCGTCTCCGTGAGCGGCGGCATGTACTACGCGCAGGAAGCGCCGGGCATGCCCCACTTCATCGAAGAGGGGCAGCACTTCGATATCGGCGATCCTCTGTACATCATCGAAGTCATGAAGATGTTCAACAAGGTGTACGCGCCATTTGCGGGCACCGTCGACAAGATCCTGGTCGATACGAACGGAATGATCGTGTCGAAGGGCCAGCCGCTCTTCAAGGTCACGCCGGACGAGAAGTTCGTCGAACTGGATCCAGTCGAGATTCGGGCTCGCATCCAGTCGAACACTGATGAGTATCTGTCGGTGGTAGCCTAGGCAGAAGCCTCAGAGCCGGTCGTCGCGACCGGTGGCCAGGACGACCCGATTGCGGCCGGCAGCCTTGGCGCGAAAGAGCGCACGGTCTGCCGTCGTCATCAGGCGCGCCTTGACGTCGTTCGAGGGCTGGCCGTTGAGCTTGCGCAGGCCGTTGAGCATGGCGACGCCGACAGAAACGGTGATCGTGGGTAGCGTTCCGCCTGGGCGCATCGGCCCTGCGGTGCTCGCTGCGACGTGGCTTCGCAAGTGATTGGCGAGCGAGCGGGCGCTTTCTTTCGAGGCGCGCTTCTGGACTACGATGAACTCGTCGCCGCCGAAACGAAACACCTCGCCAATGCCGGCGGCGGCCTCGTGTAGCGCCTTGCCAGTGCGCTTCAATGCTTCGCTCCCGGCCGCGTGGCCGAACTTGCTGTTCACGCGCTTGAGGTGGTCGACGTCTACGAACATGATCGCCATGTCGCGCTCGCCTCTTCGCGCGGAAGTCACGGCCTTCGTCAGCTCGCTATTGAGCTTCCTCACGTTCCGCAGACCGGTCAGCGGATCATGCGCGGCCAGTCCCTCCTGCCGCCGAAGCGATGAGGTTTGGATCAGTGATGTCGTGATGTAGCTGGACAGCCCTGCGACTACCTTCCTGTCGCGACTCGTGAAATGCGCGGGCCCCTTCGGGTTGACCAGTTGCAGAACTCCAAGCGGCTGGGTTCCGTCGTGCAAAGGCGCGAGCAAGGCCACCCGAGTTTGCTGCGACGAGCGCGCCGAGAACTGCGGATCCGCCGAACGTGATGACGAAACGAACGGTGTTCGCCTTCCGAGCGCGCGCTTGGCCAAGTCGGCATGAAGAACCGTCCCGCGCTCCAGGAGGTGCTTGCTGTCCGGACCGCAAGCGGCGACGCACCGGAGCGACTCTAGCGTTTGTCCGACGTAGAGCGCGCCGCCGGTTGCACGAACGGCGAGCGCAGCTGCCCCAAGCCCCTCTTCGAGCACCCGCATGACAGGCCGCGCCCGGGAGCTAGATGCCCCGAGCACGGATTCCTCGAGTTTTACCCCCCTCAAGGTGTGAATCCGCACGATCAAATCGTAGGCAGTTCAGACACGATACGCCAATCGGGTGCTGCTCTGTGCGGCCTTGTAGGTATGTGCCTAGGTCAATGCAGCGTACAATGCGCCACGCTCGGCTCCGGAGGGCCTCGATGGCAAGCGCGCGCCCGATAACCTTAGTTCTGCTTACGATCCTCGCTTCCGCTGGCTTCGCCGGGGGCTGCGGGAAGGAACAGCCGTCGGTCAATCGGGTGGGCACGAACGCGGTCGCGAAGGATTTGTTCCGGGATTCTTCCTGGTACTTCGGCCGCACGGTCATCGACGTCGACTACGAAGGCGGGCAACTCGGCACCTTTCCTGGCGATGCCGCGCTCGACTTCCAGGGCTCCGACCTCGCCTCGATGCCCCGCATTCGATGGCTGATCGAAGAAGACAGCCTAGTCGCGTTTCGCGACTACGAGCTCGTCGAAGGGGCCAACTCGGACATGCCCGAGCCGGGTTCATTCCTCGGTCAACCGGTTGCCGCATTCGAGATCGAAAAGCACTTCGACATCCGACGGGCTTACGCCGACTCGACGGGCGAAGAGCTCAACATCATCGAGGAGAACGACACGGACCGGCCTTGGTTCGAGCGCGAGTACATGCGTGTCAATTGGGCGACGAACATCCTGCCCGGCTACTACGGCCAGACGAGCGAGCTCCTGGCGATACTCGGGCTGTTCGAACGGCAGTCCGCCGATCTGTTCATCCAGACTGGATCGGACTTCCCCGCGTCCTGGCAGCCCAGGTTTCACGTCATGCCCTGTGATGGGATGGACGATGCCGCTCGAGGATGCAGCGAGCACGAGCGTCCCTGGGCTTCGGACTACGAGCGCGATCAGCTCTACGCCTTCGATTTCGTAACCCAGGAGCTGCTCGCGCCAGGTCAGGTCGTCGACCCGCTGACCGGGCAGACCGTGAACTGGTGCCAGTCGAACTTCACCGACGCGCCGACTTGCACGACTACTGCCGTCTACGTTCGGAACAGTTTCCTACGCGTGAGCGAGCAGCGGCAGTACGAGCCCGTCAACTGGGTAGACTCTCGCTTCGAGCGGGCAGGCTACTTCAGGTTGGAGCGTCCCACCGTAGACCGTTCGACCGCGCCGGACGACCCCGCGTACTTCGAGACCGACTTCCTCAACTACAGCATCAACCGGCACAACATCTGGTACGACTGGCACGACGAAGAAGGCAATCCGATCCCTCATTCGGAACGCCGCGTTCGCCCGATCCTCTTCTACACGACGCCCGAGCTTCCTGCGCACCTGGTCGAGCCGAGCTTTGAAGTGACCGCTCGCTGGGATGAGGTGTTCATGCAGACGGTGAGGCGCTTGCAAGGGCGACCCCCGGCCCTGTTCCCCGACCTTGCCTGTCAGGCCGATGATCCGGACGGCTACTGCGCCTGCGTGAAGGACCCCGATAGCGGCGCGATACTCAATCCGACTTGCCCCGGCCGCTATGATCCGTTCGAGACCCCGAGCGAAGCCGAGGCCCGTGGCGTCGAGAATCCATATGACTGCTGGGTCCAAGTGCCCGAGGGAGCGCGGCCCGATCTAAATCGCGCCGATTTGACTGATGCCCATTTCGACGGCTGGTTTGACGCCGCTCTCTCAGGCGCCGAGTGCGTTCTCCGACTTCGCGTGAACAGCTGCAACAAGGCGTCGATCGCGGCGAATGGTGGGAGCGTCGAAGGGCTCGATTGCCAGGAGCGCGGAGACTCACGGTTCAAGTTCCTCAGCTACGTAGACCAGCCCGGCACTGGCTTCCTCGGTATCGCCACCTTGCGCGGCGACCCCGTCACCGGTGAGATCCTCGTTGGGGATGCCAACATCGGAGGTCCCGCGCTCGACAGCTACCGCACGAGCGCGCTTCAAATGTACGATCTCGTCAACGGTGATCTCTCTGATGAGGATTTCCTGACCGGTGAGGACGTGCGCGCCTACCTCGAGAATCTCGATCGCGTGCAGCTCCCGGCGCGGCCGCGCATCGACTTCAACGTAGCGCTCGAGCACGGGAGCGCTGAGCCTTCTGACCTCGCCTCGATCGACCAGCGCATGAGTGCGTATGCCGAGCGAGCGCAGGCGCTCGCGGGTCCTGCGGGGCGAGCGAACACGTTCGTCGATCGGCGAGCCGAGCTCAAAGGCAGCGACATCGAGTACCGCTTGATGGAGAGCATGGAGACGCTGATGCTCGCAGGGGTCGATGTCGTTCCCGATGGATACGGACCAGCCGACATCGGTGATGAGATTCTCGACCGCGTTTCACCGTTTCGCGTCCCTGTCCAGGAACAGCTACGCGACTTCATGGAGCGGGAGAGCGCGATCTCAGGTCGCAACGTGATGATGCCGAACGAGTACGTCGACAATTCGGTGCTCTTCTTCGTCAATGAGCACCGAGATTGGCCGCGCGCCCGTGTCGAGATCGGGCTCAATCGCCTGCTGTACTTCCACACCCAGCTTCATGAGCTCGGGCATTGCTTGGGCCTGCGTCACGACTTCGGCGCGTCGGCGGATACGGGCAACTACGAGGACGAGTACTATCAGATTAGTCGTCAGTTTCCCCTGCCGGACCCAGCCGCCTACGACCAGGACGGAACCCCGGGGCTCGGCGCGGCTGAGCAACTGAGCTTCGAAACCGCGCTCAGCGACGTGCGACGCAAGCGCGAGCTCGCCGGGATCGACACACACATGGATTCGTCGGTCATGGAGTACAACGCCCAGTGGTACGGGCGCACCGATTCCGAAGCAGGCCGCTACGACATCGCCGCGGTGAGCTTCGGCTATGGCGACCTGGTCGAGGTATACGACAACGTTGACGCTCGCGACATAAGCGACATCGACCCCAGCAACACCAAACGTGCATGGGCGAAGTACTACCAGGGTGGCGAAACCTGCACCGTCGACGCGAACTGCCCGTTCAGCACCGAGGGGGCTCGCCGGAGCGAGCTAGACGAGGCCAATCTCGCTGCTGGTCTGACGCAGTCCTGTGTGCCGCATCCGAACGGCGAATCGACACACGGCCGGATCTGCAGCAGCTTCGACGCGGATGCCCAGGCTCTCCAGGAGAGCAGCTCGAGCAATCGCTACCTGCCGTTGAGCTATCGATTCTGTTCGGATGAACGGGTCGGAACGCTGGGCTGGTGTCATCGCTTCGACGAAGGTGACAGCTATCGCGAGATCGTTCGCAACCTCGCAGAGCAGTACGAGCGCCAGTACATCTTCACGAACTTCCGGCGCTACCGCTCGGACTTCGATATCGGGCCATACATTTTCGATCGCCTGATCGGCCGACATTTCGCGATCTTGCAGGACATCTTCCAGAACCTCCTCTTCCGCTATCAGGTCGATCCGGAGTTCCGAGTCGAAGAGGGCGAGTTCGGCTTCTACGACCAGTTCATGGCGAGCGCGGACGTGTTGAACTTCTACGCGCGCATCCTGGGTCAGCCGGACATCGGCTCGTATGCCCTCAATCCGGCCAGCGGAAATTTCGAACGATTCAGTTCGGCACCAGGCGCGTTGGGTTCGGAGGTAGACCTATCGATAGGCCTCGGACGCTATTTTTCATCGACCTATCAGCGAGGCTTGACGGGGATCTCTCGAATCGAGCGCATCGGCTCGTTCTACGACAAGTGGATCGCGATGCAGATGCTCACCGAACGCGGCCGCGAAGCGAGCTTCACGCGAGACGTCCCCTATTGGGTCAACTTCTACGACCTATTCCCGATCGAGATGCAACAGATCTTTCAAGGAATCATCCAGGACCAGCCGGAGTCAATCTCTCCTCGCATCGTCTGTGACGAGAACAGCCCTCCGAGCTCCTGCGTCGATCCAAGCATCGTCTACATGGATTTCTATCGCGGAGATTGCAGCGCGCCCGAAACCTGCAGACCTGACCCCATCGAGGAAACCTATGCGGGGCTCGACATCATCGATGGTGGAAGCTCGGTGTTGCTGCAGTACATCGCTGCGGTGTTCGCCCTCGCCGACTTCCCGGTGTTCTTCGACACGACGTTTCAAAACCAGCTTTTCATCTGTGTCGAGGGAGAGGGCGATTGCTTCGTTCCGAGCGACAGCTCCGTCGAAGGCGTCGACTTCGTGCGACACAGCTCTTCGCGCTTCGGAAAAACGTTCCTCGCCTTCCAAATCGAGCCCAGCATCGCCATTCCCAATCAGGAGTCGATCGGCTTCAACATGGTCGCGGAGGCCTCCGACAACAGCTTCGCCATCGGCATCCTCGGGCGGCTCGCCGATGGAGAACCGGTACCTGCCCTCGAGCTGAGCGAGCTCGCCGACCGGGGCTACCATGTCCCGCTCAGCGTCCAGGAGGCCCTCTCGGATCTAAGCACCCTCGATCGACGTCAACGCGACCTCGAGTCGTTCTTCTTTCAACTGATCGACCTTCAACGCCAGCTCGGTATCGCGAGCTACCTGGGATTCTGAGTGATGGTCGAAGCGTTGAATCGAAGCCTCGTTTTTGCACTTGCAGTCTTGCTGCCGCTCGCGGCCGCCTGCACCAAGGGTGGACCCAGCGTCGATCGTACGCAGCCAAACCTGGTGGACAAGTCCATCTTCGAGGGGGAATGGTGGCTCGCCCAGACCGTCATCCAAGCGGACGCAGACGCGAGCGGCCCGACCTGGGCCGGGGACATGGGGGACGCCGACCTGGCCCTGGACGCCGAAGGAAAGTCGAAGACTCTCGGGCGCATCCGCTGGGTCATCGACGAGGGCTTCCTATTTGCGTTCCGCTCCTTCGAGCTAGTCGACGGGGCAAACGGCGACGGCAGTGATCCGGAGTTTCGCGGACAGCCACTTGCTGCGTTCGAGATCCTCGACCATGTGGATGTGCGTCCTCAATACAATCCAACGACTGGCGAAACCCTCAACATCGTCGAAGAAAACACCGAGGATCGCCGCTGGTACGAACGCAAGTTCATGCGCGTCGACTGGTCCAAGAACCAGGTTCGCTCTTTCTTTTTCGCCGCGGAGCTTCCCGCACTCGGTGACTGGACCCTCGAGCCGGGCGAGTTCTTCATCCAGGACCGAAACGCCCATTGCACGGGTGAGAGGGACGAGGAGCGATGCAGCTTTCCCAAGTCCTGGGAGCCGCAGTTCGTGACCGTCGGAGACGACCCGAGCTACCGATTCGCCAAGGAGTGGCCCGAAGGAAGCGAAGAGCTCACGCACTACATGAGCTTCGTCACCTTCCTGAACCTTTCGCCCGGCGCATCGTGCATTCAAACCAGCGGAGCGCCTTGCCAAACGCTTTCCATCCCATACCGGCTCGCCTTCCTTCGGGTTCCCCCGGAGCACCAATACGCCGCGGCCACGCAGACGAACGAGGAGTTTGACCGCTTTGGCGTCTATCGGACGCTGCAGCGCACCTATCTGCGAGCCGACCAGGACGAGGTCACACGCCGCTGCGATCGAAACATCGACTGCGGCATCGGCGGGTATTGTGACCTCGAGAAACACGTCTGCGCCGGAGGCCTCGGCGAAGACAACGGAGAGACCGATGCGCTTGCGTTTCTGCGTCCGCGGCACAATCTGTTCGCGCGGTCTTTGACCGATCAGGCCTGCCGCGTTGACTGGGACTGCGACGGCCGCTTCGAGGATACGCCGGGGGTCGGCGGCTCGGTCTGCGATCGCGCCGCAAGGAAGTGTACGATTCCCATGCGGGATCGCGTTCCGCGACGGCTCGAAGGCGGACCGGGCGCCGTGGTCTATCATCTCAATGAGGGCTTCCCAAAGCACCTGGTTCATCCCGCGATGGAGGTCATGGGGCACTGGAACGAAGTCTTCATGCGTGGCTGGCGCGCTTCCCGTGACCTTGCGCTTCCGAGCTACGAGCAAGTTCGAGTCGACTGCCAGCAGATCGATCCCACTCGCTATTGTTTCTGCGGCTCACCGGATGAACGCGGGGGAACCTGCCGTGGCAAGTACGACCCCTTCGTCAGCGCCGACGAATGGGCTGCGCTCGGCGTCAGCGACCCGTATCGATGCCAGATCGAGAACAGGGAGTTCGCCGAGCCCGAAGCGCCGAGCTCCTACGACGAGTACCCGCTTCCCCACGCCTATCGATATAGCTACAGCGGCGAGGAGTGTCTCCTCGTCCTTCGCGCAAATAGCTGCGACTGGGAGCGGACGGACGCTTCGCAGAGCTGTGACGAGGTTACGGACGAAGAAGGCGAGCCGATTGTCTGGGAGCAGCTCGGCGACATCCGCTATCAGTTCGTCAACTACATCGACCAGGTGAACACGGGCTTCAATGGCGTGGCCTATCCGATGCTGGACCCGACCACGGGAGAGCTGGTCGTGTCCAACTCGAACATCACCGCCGGTGGAATCGAGGCGATGGCGACCCAGGCGCTCGAGTTCTTTCCTGTCTTGCGTTGCGCCGATCCGGAGCTCGGATGCGAGGCCGGTGACGAGACCGCTGCCGAGCAGTACTTCAGCGGAGAGAACCTCCGGGGATATTTCTCGCGCCTCGGCCGAACCGAGCATCCGCAAGGACTCGCCGCTTCGGGCTCAGACGGCTTCAGCGTCGACGACTCGAGCCGGCCGGCCCTTCCGGTGGATGTGAACGGAACGCTGCACGCCGCGATGGAGCGCGCGCAGGATCGCGTCGAGCGACTGCACGGGCAAGAGGGGCGAGCCCAGATCCTGAGCGATCGGATGCGACGCTTGGCGGGCACATCGATCGAGCGGAAGCTCATGGGCTCGCTTGGCGTGGGCGGCGCGGATGCGCTCAATCGCCACTTCGACCATGGGCAGGATTTCGTCTTTGGTCTCACGCCGCAGGCCAGCATCTACGACGAGGACATCCTCGATCAGGTTTCGCCATTCCGAGGCTCGGGATTCACGCGCACACTTGCCTCGAGCGTGACTGCAGAGCAGGAGCTCTCCGCGCGAAGCATCTGCGTATTGGACCAGTCCATCTTTCAGTCGCGCTATCTCGAGTACTGGGCCGAGGCGTTTCGAGGCCGAGAGCCTGCCGAGGCGTCGATCCGAATGCAGCAGTTGCACATGCGCATCGTGCAGCAGCATGAGATCGGTCATTCGGTGGGCCTTCGGCACAACTTTGCCGCGAGCCTCGACCGGGACAACTACGGAAACGGTTACTTCAACGTCGTGCTCGGCGATTCGGAGGATCTGGGCGACGATCTGTCGCTGCCCTCGATCCAAGACTACGACCTCGACAGTGACGGCTTCGTCGCCGGCACGGAGTTCGACGAGTATCTCGACACCCTTCGCCAGCGTCGGAACGAGCGGGCTCGCCAGGGGGCGCACAACTACACGAGCAGCTCGGCGATGGACTACAACGGTGACATGGCCAACGCCCAGGGCCTCGGTCGCTACGACGTGGCCGCGACCGTCTGGAACTACTTCGACCTCCGAGAGGCCTATGACCTACGCGGCCTGAGCGATGGGCTGCGAACCAGGTTGGACGGTCCGTTCCAAGGCCTGGCGCGTTCGCACGAAGTCGAGCGTGTCTGGTGGCGCTCCTACCGCGGCGGTGAGAGCTGCTTGCTCGACGCAGACTGCCCCGCTTCGTCAGAGTCCGAAGTGCTTCGGGGCGGGCAAGCCGTCTACCAGCGCTGCGTCCAGAATCCGCGGAAGGTATTCCCTCAGGAGCAATGCAGTGGCCAGTCGGATTGCGTCTGTTCGAGCTTCGATTCGGATCTCCAAGACTACGCCGACTTCGCCGCCTATTTCGAAGGCGCCAGCACCGATCGGAACTACGCTCCGGTGAGCTACTTGTTCTGCCCCGATGACCGCACGAACGACATCAGCTGGTGCAATCGATTCGACGCTGGTGAGAGCTTCCGCGAGGTGATCGACCATTACCGGCGCCTCTGGGAGGAGCGGTACCCGGAAACCTACTACCGGCGATTCCGACGCGAGGGCGCCCGACCGGGTGGCACGGTTTGGATGGTTCAGGATGCCGCCAAGATCTACCAGCACTTGTTCTTCCGCTTCAACTTCGAGCCAGGGTTCTCGCTGAACACGGGCCCCCTGGGCTTCGACGATCAGTTCTTCGCCTCCATCGACGCGATGAACTGGTTCATCGAGATCGTGAACCTTCCCGACGAGGGCTCGTACCAGCACGACGCCGGACAAAACGCGTACCGCTGGCTCGGCGAGTCCGTCGACATACCGGGCGCGGACCTCAGGCTCTTGCCAGGCCAGGGCTTCGGGATGTGGACGAAGTACCAGGACGGGTACTTCGGCTTCTTCCGACCCGAGCGTGCGGGGGTCTTCTATGACAAGTTCTTCGCGCTGCGAGCGCTTGCGATTCGGGACTGGGGCCTGAGCTTCACGCTCGACGAGCGGTACTTCATCAACTTCTACGACCTCTTCCCAACCGAGATGACCGAGCTCTTCGGCGGCATCATTTTGCAGGACGAGACTTGGTTCGCTCCGCGCTTGCGAATGGAGGACGGCGAACCGGTCGTGGAGCACATGAGCTGGTACCGAGGTTTGGCGCTCGGGGAGTGCAGTCAGGATGGCAGGAGCGTGCCGTGTCGCGGAAGCCAGCCGGAGGTGTACCCCGGCCCAGTGCTCGAAGGCACCAGCAACGAAGTGCTCCGAAGCTGGGCGGCGATTCTCGCGCTCGCGCAGTTTCCCGTCTACTACGACACTAGCTTCGAGCAGCGGCTGCTCGTCTTCAAGGCTGGCAGCGGAGCAGGGTTCAACATCCCGGACATCCAGGCCGATGGCAGCCCGAGCTGCGTGTACGGGACCGATGGCCTCGGGGCCGGCCACATCGTCGTGAACCCCGATGTTCCGAACGATTGCGACAGCGCTCAAGACGCTGACTATGTCGTCTTTGAATCGAAACGCCTTCGAACGCCTTACGTAGCAGTCAAGGTTCGACCGAGCCTGGAATTGAATCTCGAAGAAGAGCAGCTGGGCTTTCAGCTGCTCAGGCGCTTGGTCGACCTGCAAAACGAAGTGGATCCGCTCGCTCCGGGCGACCCTGCACGTGCGGGCAAGCTTCGGGACCTACAGCAGGGCGAGTCGTTTCTCGAATACCTGATCGAGCTTCAAACTGCATATGGCATCAGCAACTTCTTCTGATGGCGCCTCGCTGTGGGTACACTAGGGTTTCTCTAGGGGGTGTCGTTGCCGAACCAAGACGATCTTCTTCGACAGTATCGAACGATGATGGTGATCCGGCGCTTCGAGGAAGAAGCGGCGCGCAACTATGCCAAGGGTAAGATCGGCGGCTTCCTTCATCTGTACATCGGGCAGGAGGCGATCGCCGTCGCCGCCGCCGAAGTCCTCGAAGAACGCGACTACATCTTTCAGACCTATCGCGACCACGGCATTGCCCTCGCGCGAGGAATGCCCGCAAACGCGGGCATGGCGGAGCTCTTCGGCAAAGACACCGGCTGCTCTCGAGGCCTCGGGGGCTCAATGCACTTCTTCGACGTCGAGCGGGGCTTTCTCGGCGGCTGGGCAATCGTAGGCGGTCACCTGGCGCTGGCTGCAGGCACGGCATTCAAGTCCAAGTACGCAGGGGAAGACAGCGTCACCATGTGCTTCTTTGGTGACGGCTCGACGAACATCGGCGGCTTTCACGAGGCCATGAGCCTGGCAGGACTTTGGAAGCTGCCAGTAGTCTTCGTTTGTGAGAACAACCAGTACGCCATGGGCACTCCGCTCGAGCGCACCAGCCCCATCAAAGACTTGTCGATCAAAGCCAAGGGCTACGGCATGGTCGGGGACCGTTTCGATGGTCACGATGTCGAAGTCGTGCAGAAGCGACTCGGCGAAGCCGTGGAGCGCGCGCGCACGGGGGATGGCCCGACCTTCATCGAGATTCTGACGTATCGATTTCGTGGCCACTCCATGAGCGACCCGGCGAAGTACCGAACCAGGACCGAGCTCGAGCAGCGCAAAGAGCAGGACCCGATCACCGTGGTCCGCGACAGGCTCCTGGGGCTCGGGGTCGAAGAGAGCAAGCTCGACGACATCGATCTGGAAGTAGACGAAGAGATCGATGCGGCCGTGCGTTTCGCCGAGGAGTCGCCCCCTGCGCGCGAGGACCTGATGATGAGCACCGTGCTAGCCGCGGAGGGAGAGTCGTGAGGGAGCTACGCTATCGAGAGGCGCTTCGAGAAGCGATGCTCGAGGAGATGGAGCGCGACGAGCGCATCTTCCTGATGGGCGAAGAAGTGGGTCACTATCAGGGCGCGTACAAGGTCTCCGAAGGGCTTCTCGAGAAGTTCGGGGAGCGGCGCGTCATCGACACCCCCATCGCGGAAGCTGGCTTTGCCGGCGTCGGTATCGGCGCGGCGATGGCGGGGCTTCGGCCGATCATCGAGTTCATGACCTGGAACTTCTCCTTCGTCGCCTTCGATCAGATCATCAGCAACGCGGCGAAGGTGCACCAGATGAGCGCTGGCGCGATTCAGGTGCCGATCGTGTTTCGCGGACCCAACGGCGCCGCCAAGCAAGTCGCATCGCAGCACAGCCACAGCTGCGCGCCGTTCTACACGAACATCCCCGGCCTCTACGTCATTCAGCCGAGCACTCCGCGCGATGCGAAGGGGCTCCTCAAGAGCGCGATTCGCAGCAACAATCCGGTCATCTTCCTCGAAGGCGAAACACTGTATGGCGTCAAGGGCGAAGTGCCGGACGAAGGTGTGGAGGAGCTCATCCCGATTGGTCTCAGTAGCCTCGCTCGCCCGGGAACGGACTGTACCATCGTGACTTGGGGGCGTCCGTACTACACGGTCCTTGCCGCCGCCGACAAGCTCGAGGCGGAAGGCATCAGCTGCGAGGTCATCGACCCGCGCACCCTTCGTCCGCTGGACACCAGCTTGATGGTGCAAAGCGTGAAGAAGACCAATCGCTGCGTCGTGGTGCACGAACACTGGCCGTACGGCGGACCCGGGGCTGAAATCGTCGACCGAATCCAGCGTGAGGCTTTCGACTACCTCGACGCGCCGGTCGAGCGGGTGACTGGGCTCGACGTGCCGATGCCCTATGCGTTGAATCTAGAGGACAAGGTCCTTCCAACCGAGGAGCGGGTGATCGACGCGGTGAAGCGCGTCGCTTACGCGAGCTGAGCAATGGCCAAGATCATCGGACTCCCCAAGCTCTCGCCCACCATGGAAGAAGGCACCCTCGTCGCCTGGATCAAGAAGGAAGGCGAGAAGGTCGAGGTGGACGATGTTCTGGCCGAGGTCGAAACGGACAAGGCCACGATGGAGTTTCGGTCCTTCGACCGCGGCGTCTTGTTGAAGATACTGGTGCCTGAGGGTGAAACCTTGGAGCCGGATGTGCCGGTGGCGATCATCGGGAAGGCCGGGGAAGACATTGCGGACTTGATTGCGGAGGCTGAGGCGGGGAGGGACGCGGGGGCAGCGGCAGCGGCAGCGCCAGAGACAGCGCCAGAGACAGTGTCAGAGACAGTGTCAGAGACAGCGTCAGAGACAGCGTCAGAGACAGCGTCCGTGCCAGCGACCGGGGCCGAGATCGGGGAGCTGGGTGCGACTTCCGGGCGTGTTCTGTCCTCTCCCCTGGTCCGCCGCTTGGCTCGTGAGCGGAGTATCGATCTCCGCGCCGTTCAGGGGAGCGGGCCTCGTGGGCGGATCGTCAAGCGTGACATCGACTCGTACGAGGTCGAGGTGGCGCCCTCCTTTGCATCCCTGGGTGAGCGCCTGCCGCCTCGTGTCGCGAAGGCGAGCAGCATGCGCAGGACCATTGCGCGGCGACTCACCGAGTCGATGCAAACGATTCCGCACTACTATCTGACGATCGATGTCGACATCGCGCCGCTCGCCGATGCGCGCAAAGCGATGAACGCAGAGCTCGAAGCGGCGGGCAAGAAGGTCTCGCTCAACGACTTGATCATCAAGGCGGCAGCGGTGGCCCTTCGCAGAGTCCCCGAAGTCAATGCTTCCTGGATGGAAAAGGAAATTCACTTCCATCAGGTCGTCGACATCTCGATTGCTGTCGCCGTCGACGACGGCTTGATGACGCCGGTCCTTCGGGACGCGGACCGAAAGGGCGTTTCCCAGATCGCCGAGGAAGTTCGCAACCTCGCCGAGCGCGCCAGAGAGCGAAAGCTTCAGCCTGAAGACATGAGCAATGGAACGTTCTCAATCTCGAACCTCGGCATGTTTGGTATCGAAGAATTCACGGCGGTGATCAACCCCCCCGAGGGCGCCATCCTCGCCGTCGGCACCATCCGCAGCGAGCCCGTCGTCCAAGATGACGCGATCGTTCCTGGCCGCCGCATGCGGTTTACGATGAGCTGCGATCATCGAATCATCGATGGGGCCACTGGGGCGAAGTTCATGTCCGCGTTTAAGCGCATCGTGGAATCGCCCTCAAACATGCTCCTCTAGGCGAAACGTTGAGGTCGGAGAAGGGCTCGGGACGGGCGTGCTCGCGGGCGAACCGGGAGGCAGCGGCACGCGACACGGGGTTCCGTCGAACGGGGCGCCTTGCAAAGGTGGCCGGAAAGGCTGGGGGGCCGGGGCCACGCAAGGCGCCCCTCGGAGCCCGCGCCCAATCGGCGGTGGTTGCTGTCTTGCCGATTGTCACGGGCTACGTCGACTCCACCCCATGACGCGCGCCGCCGCCCCCCTCCATCGATATCCACCTATCAAACAGACCGGGTTGCGACGGACGTCATCGCGCCCCTCCATACGCAGACACCAAGAACCACGTCCCAAACCAGTAGGCGGCAGCGCGAGCCCGTAGGGCGAAGCCCGGCGCGAATGCGCCGGCAAGGCGGAGCGAAGCGACCGCCGCGCCAGGCACGCTGCTCACTCGCGTGAGAGTGATACTAGGACTACGGGTGGGGGTGGGCGGGGCGGTGTAACCGAACCGTACCACCCATCCCGCCCAACACCCGATCCCCCAAACACCCGCGGCAGCACAAGCCGTTCGACTCCACCCCGTGTCGCGCCTTGGTCCGCGCCCCGATCAGCACGCCCCGTGGAAGCGCTTTGCGTCGGCGGGGAAGATTTTGCCGGGGTTCAGGATGTGCTTTGGGTCGAAGACGTCTTTGATCTTCTCTTGCAGGGCGATCAGCGCCGGCGACTGTTCCATCGGCAGATACGGGGCCTTCAGGACGCCGATTCCGTGCTCACCGCTCAGGGTGCCTCGCAGTTCGATCGTGCGCTGGAACAAGGACTTGATGGCCTGGTCGACGCGGACCTTGTCGTCCGGATCGTTCCACAGGAAGTTCACGTGCAGGTTGCCGTCGCCAGCGTGGCCGTAGGTTGGAACGACGAGCTGGTGCTGTTCGGCCAGCCGTGCGCAGTAGCCGAGGAGGTCGGCCATCTTGGTGCGCGGCACGACGATGTCTTCGGAAAGCTTGTGCTTCGCTTGCCGCTTCAAGCTGTGACTGAGCTCGCGGCGTGAGGCCCAAAGGCGATCACGCTCGCTGCTGTTCTGCGCCACCAGCACCTCGAGCGCATTCAGGTCGAACAGGATGTTGCCCGCTCGTTCTAGCTCGGTTTCGAGCTGCGCCTGTTCGCCGTCGAGCTCGATCAAGAGCATCGCTTTCGTTTCTTCGGGGATCGTCAGTCCGGCTTCAGGACGCACGATGCGGATCGCTTCTTCGTCGAGGAGCTCGATGCACGCGGGGAGCTGACACTGCGCGAGCAGGGCAGATACGACAGGTGCGACTTCGTCCAAGTTGGAGAAGCAGGCCATGGCTGTGACGGTCGCTTCGGGCTTCGGGATCAAGCGCAGGGTCGCTTCGGTCACGATCCCGAGCGTGCCCTCGCTGCCGACCATCAGGGATGTCAGGTCGTAGCCGGTGACACCCTTCTTGGTTTCGCGGCCGAGCTTGAGGATCGTGCCGTCCGCCATGACGACTTGCATCCCCATGACGTACTCGCCAGTCACTCCGTATTTGAATGCCCGCGGACCGCCAGCGTTGGCGGCCAGGTTGCCGCCAATGGCGCAGGAGTCACGCGAGTTTGGATCGGGTGGATAGTAGAGCTGCTCGTCTTCGGTGACACGTTTGAGCTCACCGGTGATCAATCCGGGCTGCACCGTGGTCGTCAGCTCGGCCTTGTCGATCCCCTTGATCGCGTTCATCTTTTCGAACGCCAACACGATGCCACCTGGCACCGGCACTGCGCCGCCGACCCGGCCGGTGCCACCGCCTCTGGGCGTGACTGGGATCGCGTGTTCGTACGCAGCCTTCATGACCGCCGAGACATCCGCCGTGCTCGATGCCCGCACGACGGCCTCCGGCATACACGGCTCGACCTCGCTTTCGTCCTGAGCGTAGCTTTCGAGCATGCTCGGGTCGCGGATCACAGAGCCGCTTCCGCACGCGCGCTCGATTGCGATCAAAGCGCTATCCAATGACGACATACTTTGAGCCTTGGGGCGGTAGCTGTGGACGGTCAAGGCCCCGCGGGCCTGGGGATGCGACACAGGGTCGGACGCGCTAAGCTCCGCCACGAACGGCCGCTCATTTCGACGACCGGGCCCAATCTTAGACCATGCGATTTCTTGCTTACTTCGTGCTGACCGCTGCGGTCGCGGCCGGTTGCGGTGATACGGCCGCCTCCACGGGTTCACAAGATGCCTCCGTCGATCCGGACTGCGGCCTTTTGCTTCCGGACTGCGGCGTCGATGCTGGTGCCGACGGCGGTATCGATGGCGGTGTCGATGCTGGTATCGATGGCGGTGTCGATGCTGGTGTCGATGGCGGTGTCGACGCTGGTGTCGATGGCGGTGGCTCCTGGTGCGAGACCAGCGCGCTCTGCCCCACCTGTCCGGACATGGACGCCCTGTGTGACTCCGAGAACCCTTGTTCGGCCGGTGAAGTTTGCCTTCTTACCGGCTGTGAAAACCTCTCCCGTTGTTTCGTCATAGGCGGCGGCTCCTGCAATGACGACGAAGACTGCGGAAACCCTGCCTACACCTGCGACCTAAGCATCCAGCGCTGTCTCCGAGTCGACTCTGGTTGCGATGATTCGAACGACTGCGTTGCCGGGTTTGCTTGCGAAGGAGGCGCATGTGCCGACCGCCGCGTCCCCTGCGGAACCGGGACCGACTGCCCGCATGGGTACACTTGTTTCTTTGCCGCGCCCGACCAACGATTCTGCCGTCGCATCACACGCCCTTGCGACAACGACGTCGACTGCCTCACGCTGGGCGTCCCCTGCGGCGACGCCGATGGGGACGGGGCTCAGGAATGCATGCCGTCGCTCATGCCGAACGTCGCCGAACCCGTTTCTTGCGACACGCTCCAATGCACCGAGTTCGATGCGCCAGTCTGTGAGACTGTCGTCGAAGGGACCGTCGCTGTCTGTGGCGAGTTCGGGCTCTGCGCGTCGGCGGACGATTGCACGCTCGGTTTCGACTGCCAGGACCTTTGGGGTGATGGACGCAAAGAGTGCGTCCTGCCGGCAGGATCCTGTGTAGATTCAAGCGTGTGCGCAGCTCGCGAGGTCTGCGGGTCCCCTCGGACGGATTCCCCACCGCAGTGTATCGCGGGTGCTGCGAACTAGGGCTTACGCAAGAGCGCGATATGCGGTAATGTGGTTTCCCCCCAAATGTAAGCAATTTCACAATGATATCCCCCCTACAGACCCTCCGACTTTGGACCATTTGTGCGGCGCTGCTTGCCGTCACCGCCTGTGGCGAGACCCAGGCTGTCGTCGATAGCGAGAACGCGGTCATCGATCCGCCGACGCAGTGTTCTGCGGGTCGTCCCGACTGTTCGATCAGCCAAGATTTCCCTGTGGGAAGTGATCTGACGGCAGAGAACTCGGCGGGCATTCGCTACTCCAATGAGACAGACTCGCTTGTCATCGACCGCGTGACCTCCTTGCCCGACGTCGATGGCGACGGCGTTCCGGACGACGCGGACGATTGCCCCGGCACACCCGACTGGATCAGTTGCGACGACGACCCCACGAACGACGGTCTCTACCAAACCGTGTTCTACGATTCGAACGGTTCCCAGGAAGTGGTTCGGACGTCGACCGTCGACGTAGTCGCCGACATCCCGGAAGTCGACGTTTACTTCTTGATCGACGCGACACCCACGCTCGCCGAAGAGATTGCGGTTCTTCAGGCCGAGATACTCAACATCATCAGCGACGTTCGTACGAGCTTCCCCAACGCGCAGTTTGGCCTGGGCCTCTATCGGGAGTACCCACTCGCTCCGCTCGCCGCGGCGCACAGCCAGGCGCCCTATCATCACATTCTAGACTTCACCGATGATGAAGTCCTCATGCAGACCGCGGTCAGCACGCTCAACACAGTGCAGAACGCGACCCTCGCGTCAGCCGCGACCCAGGGGCTGTACTCGGTGGCGTCCGGGCTCGGTCTTGGTGACATGGTTCCCAATCGCGGCTCCTGTCCGAACGGTCCAGGCGCTGACATCGGGTACCCTTGCTTTCGTGATGGCGCCTTGCACGTGGTCATGAACATCACGGACGCCGCGGTTTTCAACGGTCCGCCGCGACCCATGGCTCCTCTGTACAATGACTGGGGGTTCGCGCCGGGCGATATTCCCGGCGACGACCCCCCACCTCCGGTCGAGATGTTTCCTGAGCTTCTCACCGCCGACACCGCCGCTCTCGCGCTCGATCTCGGTGATCTATCCGGCCAATCGCTGACCCTGATGGGAATGAGCACGCTTCTGACCGATCAGGTCAACACCGCTGCTTCCCTAGGCTGCGATACCATGTCCGGAATCCCGCCCGGCGCGGACATGGACGGGAAAGACGTGGTCCTTGCACTGCGTTTCGACTCCGCGGTGCTCGACGCAGAAGTGTTTGCGAACAACACGCATTGGCCCGGCGCAAACGTCGCGCTCTTCGACGACGCGCTGCTCGACCCGGCCATGGCCCTAAGCTGTGACGGCGGCACCGTGGGTGTTGGGCTCTGGGGCTCCATCAACTGGACCCCCGTCACATCGCAGCAGTACTACCTCGTGGCTGACGGCATCATTCCGGCTGCGGACCCGGGTTACATGCCCGAAGGGGCCTTCAGCCTTTCGATCGTGCACAGCGGCGATCCTGCCAGTGCCGCCTGGCAAACTACGGATGCGCCCGTGGCTTGGAGCGACGTCGAGGCCGCTTTGCTCGCAAGTCACATTCGCGTGGCCAGCGTGGTGACCTTGAGAGACGCGATGAGCACGACGAGCGATGGCACAGCCGACGCGCAGGCGATCGCCTTGGCAACAGACGCGCGCACCAGATTTGACGGTCCATGGCTCACCGAGCTGTCCTCGTCGATCGGCGAGGGCCTCGACGCAGCGATCAGCAACACGATTGCCCTTGCCAAGACGGCGTCGGTCTACGACTTCTCGATAATCGACGTGGACAACGCCGCGACCAGCGTCGACGAAACAGAGTTCATCGCGTCGATTCGTCAAGAGAGCTGCGCCGAGGGCGAGCCGCTCAGCTGCGCGTTCGGAACTTTCGATGAGTGTGTCCGTTGCGAGCTCGGTGCCGCGCTGCAGTACGAGCTGGTCTTCGTGAACCGAACGGTGTCGCCGACCGGCAGCCCTCAGGTCTTCGACTTCGAGCTCCTCGTCCGGTCCGATGATGTCTTGGAGGTCGAGAGGATTCCGGTTCGCGTCATGGTGCCAGATGCCGCGTCCCATGTCTTCGACGACGCCCCTGTCTCTGCCTTCTATCGCAACGTCTACGACAGCACCGAGCGCTGCGTGACTCCGCCGGAGCATCCGAAGTGGGGCGAGCTTTCTTGGGAGGGCAGCACGCCAGGGGATTCCAGCATCGACTTCCAGATTCGGACCGCGAACAGCCTCGACGACTTGGCGACCGCGATTCCGGTCACGGTCCGCATCACGGGCAGCGCGGAAAGCGGCACCTTCGACATCCGAGAAGAGCTCATCGCAGGCGGTCAGACTGTCGGCCTGCCCTACATTCAGATCACCGCGGTCCTGAATCCCACGAACAGCCCGCCGACGACACCGTCGCTGCTGGGCTGGTCCTTCGAGTTCTTTTGCGAAGCTGCGCAATGATCTGAGCCCTGCTAGCATCGGACCGGCGTGGCTGAAGCAGGGAGAAACCCGGGCCTCGCTGCCTGGGTCTGGGTGTTGGTCGCGGCTCTAGCGGTGTTCGAGCTCGTAGCGCATCCGATGATCCGCGCGGCGACTCCGAGCGACGAGTCCTGGGAGGCGGCCGCTGCGTTCGTTCGCGCGCGCTACCGCTCCTCGGATCGCATCGTAGCCGCGCCGGCCTGGGTAGACCCCATCGTTCGCAGCCAGCTCGGAGACCTTCTTTCGCTGCGTATGGCCGCTCCGCCCGATCCCGCCGGCATCGAACGCGTCTGGGAGCTCAGTATTCGCGGGGCAAGCAGCCGTGATGAGCCTGCGGTGCTCGAACAGGACTTCGACGGAGTGCGCGTCCGATTGTGGTCCACGCCGAGCGACGAGCTGATCTACGACTTCGTCGACGAGATTGCGGCGGCGGAGGTGGAGCTCGTCGACGCCAACGGTTCTCGGATTTGCCCCTGGCGGGCTGCTCAGCAAGCTCGTGGAGGGCTCGAAACCGGACCGATGACTCCGCGTGAGCGCTTCGTCTGCGATGCCCGGCGCCCTTGGCTCTGGGTGGGGGCCACGGTCCTCTCAGACCTCGAGCTCCAGGCGCGGCGTTGCATTTGGCAGCATCCTGCCGGTCCCGGCCCGGTCCGGGTTACCTTCGCCGACGTTCCGCTCGGCGATCGCATCTTGGTTCGAGGAGGCATCGACTACCAAGCGGAACGCAGACGCGTCCACGCCCCGGTCACCCTGCGAGTCTGGATCAACGAGCGGCTGGCGGCGGAGCTCGTCCACCAAGACGGCGACGGCTGGGCGGGCCTCGAGATCGACACCCGCGAGGCCGGCTCAGAGCCGGCTACCGTCCGCTTCGAAACCACGGCGGACAATCCGGACGCGGGTCTCTTCTGCTGGTCCGCATCGAGCGTGAGGGGTCGAAAACCCATGGTCGACGCGGAGCGTCGGCTTGACGGGGCGACCCATGAATGATGCCCGGACCCTGAGCGCTCGTGATCATCTCATCGGGGCGGCCCTGTGCGTCGGGTACCTGCTGCTCCTCATCGCAACGGCATCGGACCTGGCGATGTCTCGCGACGAGAGCTTCTACGTCCACGCCGCCAAGAGCTCCGCGAGCTGGATCACTCAGGTCTTCACCGATCCCTCATCGGCGTTCGAGCGCGAGAGCATCGACCGGGCCTGGCGGTACAACTGGGAGCATCCGGCCTGGATGAAGCTGAGCTTCGCGTGGAGTTGGATCGGGCACAAGCAGCTCGGTCTGTTTCCGAACGAGTCGCTCGCCTTTCGTTTTCCCGGCATGCTCAGCGCCGGCTTATTGCTTTGGCTGATCTACGCCTGGGGCGCTTCGGTCATGCGTCGAGAGGGGGCGCTTTTTGCCGCCCTGGCATTCGCGTCGATGCCTCGGGTCTTCTATCACAGCCATCTCGCCTGCTTCGACATCCCCATAGCGTTCTTCGTCACGCTCACCGCGTATGCGTACTGGCGATTGCTCGCCGACTACAGATGGATGCCCTGGCTCGGACTCTCATTCGGCCTCGCGCTAGCGACGAAACACAACAGTTGGATCTTGCCTGGGATCTTTCTGATCCACTTCATATGGATTCGGATCGATCAGAGGCGCGCCGGGCGAAGCGATCGCGCCTCGATCGCCTGGCTCCCTTCGATGCTGCTCATCGGTCCGTTGGTGCTCATCGCGACCTGGCCCTGGCTCTGGCACGACACCGGGCGCCGCTTGCTGGCCTACGTGACCTTTCACCTCCGACATGTCCACTACACTTACCAATACCTGGGCATCAACTACTTCGAGCCGCCGTTGCCCATCTCAGTGCCGTTCGTGATGACGCTTTTCACCGTGTCGCTCAGCGTGCTGGCGCTGTCCTTGCTCGGCCTCTACGACCGGCGGGCGACGCTCCGTCCTCCGTGGCTGACCCAAGCGAACGCGGCGACGAACCGCAGAACGGAAGTGCTCTGGCTCGGTTGCATGCTCGCGCCTCTCGTCTTGATCGCGCTTCCGAGCTCGCCGATCTTCGGCGGTACCAAGCATTGGCTCACGGCCTATCCCTTCTTGGCGCTCTTGGCCGCCTGGGGCTTTTTGGCCGTTGTCGAGAGAGCGGAGCTCTCGTTCTGGCTCGGGCGACGCTGGCCGAGCTGGGCCTTCGCGCTGCTTTGCCTTTTGCCCGGCTCGGTGGAAACGGCGCACAGTCATCCATTCGGCCTTTCGCACTACACAGCGGTCGCTGGCGGCGTACCCGGGGCGGCCGATCTCGGGATGAACCGGCAGTTTTGGGGTTTCACCACTGGCAGTCTTGCGGACTGGATCGCTGAGAAGCTTCCGAATGGCGGTTCGGTCTGGACCTGCGACACGACCCACGGAGCCTGGGCGATGATGCAGCGGGACGGCCTGATCCCGCCGAATATCCGTGCGTCCGCATCGATGGCCGCCGCCGACCTGGTTCTCGTGCACCACGAGCCGCATTTCGCCGAAGTCGACTATCAGGCCTGGGTCGCCTTCGGGAGCGTTCAGCCCGTCTACGTCCTGCGCTACGACGGAGTTCCCATCATCTCGGTGTACGAGAACCCTCGGGCAGCTGGTCGCTAGGCTGAGCGCTCGCTTGCCTTATCGATGCCGGCACGGGCCTTGTTCATCAGCACGATGAGGCTCTCGACGATTCCGATGATCACGTATGCGGCGAGCAGCCAGACCAGCGCCATCGACGGGTGAATCGTCAGGGCGATCCAGACCGTGACGCCGAGAGCCACCGAGATGAACAGCACGGTGCGCAAGTTGAGGCGCAGGTCTTTGAAGGAACGGAACGGCATCGCGCTCACCATGAAGACCGAGAGCGCCAGCACGAGAAGCGAAATCAAGTACGGCGAAAACGGTAGCTTCCCAGTGAGATGGTTGGCGACCACGATCGAGATGAGGATGCCGGCCGCTGCTGGAATCGGTAGACCTTGCGTGTACTTGCCGGGACGCTCGGGCTGCCCATCATCTCCGGTCGAAGTGACGTTGAAGCGAGCGAGTCGTACTGCGCCGGCGGCCAGGTACAGGAAGCCGATGAACATGCCGGCGGTGCCGAGCTCGAAGAGCGACCAGTGATACACGAGGATTGCAGGGGCGGCGCCGAAGGAGATCACGTCCGCGAGGGAATCGAGCTGAACACCGATGGCCGACTGCGTTTTCGTCAGGCGTGCGACCCGGCCGTCGATGCCGTCGAAAAAGAGCGCGAAGACGATGAGCAGAGCTGCGCGATAGAAGTCGTCGGAGGTCGGTTGATCCGAGAGGATCAAGATGGCGTTGTAACCGCAGAGCACACTCGAAAGAGTGAAGAGGTTCGGAAGGATGAATAGGCTCTTTTTGAGGTCGACTTTCACACCAGGCTCGACTCCATCCGCGGCTGCGGGTCCCCCAGGTTACGAGAACGGGAATTTCGTGTCCACTCCGAGGGTCGTATCACGGTGACCCCGGGCGCAAAAGGCTGGCATTGCGCACGCCAAGGGAGAAATTGCGTAAACGCAGCTGCCCGCTCGCTTCGTAGAGCTCATTCAAGGACTCCGACGCTCGAGCGGTATGCCCTTCGAGCACCGCGAAAAGAGCATCCGCCTCTTGGGTACCGAAACCTCCTGCATCACGGAAAGCGAGCAAAGCTTCTTTTCGTTGAGGGAGTGGCGTGCCCCAGCCGTGCAGCGCGAGCCAGCCCCAGTAGGCCTGGCTCTCGATCGGGGAGAAGCTTTCCCCGAGCGGTCGCCGATGCACTGCGTTCCAGCGTGCCTTGTAAAAGACGCGCAGGGTCAGCGGCGGCGCGATGAGCACGCCCTCGCGCAGTGCGCCATACCGCTTCAGAACTTCCATGAAGCCGCCGACGGTACCTTGCTCGTCTGCGTTCCTTGCCTCGCCTCCGCCATCGTCGAGCAAGCGCATGAAGTCCTCGACGGCAGCGGCCCTCATGGCCTCGAACGCCGGCGCTCCATGCTTCTCGGTCAGCGCTCGGATCGCATGATAGATCTGGGCTTGGCGTCGATCGTACTCGCGTCGCTCGTACGGTGGGTTGGCTTCCGATCGACAGTGATCGGCAAAGAGCGAGCGCAAGTCACGAGCCTCCTCGCTATCAGGCACTTCTCTTGCGAGCGTTTCGTCGAGCTCGATGGCGTCCGACACGGCGGCCCGGTCGAGCACGAGGCTCGGCATCTCCCAGGGGTCTACCGGCTGCGGCATCGCGAGCATTGCCCCCGCCAGGCTCGCGGCAATCACCCACGAAATCAGCTTGAATCCAGACTCGCTCACCTGGATCGAACTCTAACACAGCAGGCCGGACTGCTCGCATTTCGATGCCTGCTAGACTTCGCGGGTCTGATGAAGGTCGATGTTCACTTCTACGCCGCGGCAAAGGAGCTCGCCGGATGCCCGAGCTCGACCTTCGAGATCGAGTCGCCAAGCCTGCCGCAGGACGAGCTGCGTCGCCTGGTGAGCGGCCGATTTCCATCGCTGGCGGCGTTCCTCGAGCGCATGCGATTGGCAGTCAATGGTAACTTCGTGGACGCCGCGGAGGCGATTGGTGACGGCGATCGGGTGGACGTTCTTCCGCCAGTTGCCGGCGGCTCCCCGATCGCTCTTTGCCAAGTGAGCGCTGAGCCGATTTCGCTCGACGAAGTTCGCAGAGCCGTCGAGCACGCCGCAGCCGGCGGGATTTGTATCTTCCACGGTGTCGTCCGCGATCACGCAGACGGGAAGTCAGTGTCCAGGCTCGACTACGAAGCTCACGAGAGCTTGGCGCACAGTGAGATGATGCGCGTGCTCGAACGCGTCATAAGGGAACACCCCGGTGTCCGAATCGCAGCCGTCCATCGGGTTGGCAAGCTCGGCATCGGTGACGTTGCGGTTTGCGTGGCGGCGAGCGCAGCGCACCGAGCGGACGCGTTTGCTGCCTGCCGAAAGGCGATCGATCGAATCAAAGAGACCGTGCCAGTTTGGAAGAAAGAGTGGGGGCCCGACGGGCAGGCGCACTGGGTGAACCTCGACGATTAGAGTCCGGCCAGGCCGCGAAGGTCGGAGAGGAGATCTTCGTCCAACACACCCACACAGGTCAGATTCGCGTCTTTCGAATTCAGATAACGTTGCGCGGACTGCTGGATGTCCTTGGCTGTCACGCGCTCGACTCGATCGGCGACCGTTCCGATTCGCCCCGGAAGACCGAAGAGCGCGCTGGTCCCGACGAAGTGTGCCGCGCCCTCGGTGTCGTCCTGTAGCGTCCGCAGGTTCCAGAGGTAGCGACGTTTCGCCTTGTCGACTTCGTCGTCTGTTGGCGGCTGCTGCTGAAGTTCGGAGATGAGCTCGAGCACGGTTTGTAGGAGGTAGGGCGCCTTCTTGTGCTCGACCGAGGCTCCGAAGTCGAACACGCCGCAATCCTCGAGCACGTCGTTTCCGGCAAAAGCCTCGTAGGCTAGCCCGCGCTCTTCGCAGATCGTTTGATGGATGCGCGTGCTCAGGCCGTCGTCGAGCAAGCGGTCTAGCAAGAGTAGGGCGGGCGCCTCTGGGCTGGAGATGCCTGGGGTGTGGAAGGAGAGCCGTACGTCGGTCTGGCTGCCATGCTCGTTCACATAGGAGAAGCGCTCCGCGGCGGGTTCGCTGGGGGACGGGCTGGGAGCAATCGCCGCACCGGCTGGCATCTGCTCGAACTCCGAGCGAATCGCTTCTTCGATTACTCGAGGGTCAAATGCGCCGGTGACGCAGAGGACCGAGTTCAGAGCGCTGTAGTGACTGCGGTGATGCCGCCGAAGATCCGCCGTTTCGAAGCGGTCCAGGTTGTCGAGAGGGCCCAGGATCGAAAAGCCCAGTGGGTGGTCGGGGTAGAGTAGTCGCCGCGAGACGTTGTCCACGTCGATCTGCTCGCCTTCTTCGTTGAGATCTTCGAGGATCTCTTCACGAATGATCTGCTGCTCCGTGCGGAGCTCGGTCAACAGAGGCTGTTGCAGAACTTCGGCGAGTAGCTCGACGCCCTGGGAGATGGTCTCCGGCGGCAGGCTCAGGTCGTAGCTCGTGAAGTCGACGTGTGTGGCCGCGTCGAGGGTCCCACCAAGGCGCTCGATCGCGAGATTGAGCTCATGTGCCGCCGGGTGCCCCGCCGTGCCCCGATACAACATGTGCTCGAGGAAGTGGCTCAAGCCGTTGCTGTTGACGGTTTCGTAACGGGAGCCGACCCGGACGAAGAACGAGGCGGTCGCCGACTGCAGGTGAGGAAGCGGAACGAGGCGTACCCGAAGGCCGTTACCGAGCGTCAGCGACTCGGTTGGCAGCTCGGGAAGACTCGAAGCCTTAGCTACGGCCATCCGGGGCTTGAAGCTGGTTCACGCGCAGGGCCTTGTCGGCCGTCGCCTTCGCGCGGAGCTGCTGAATGTAGAGGTCGACGGTCTCTCGCTTCTTGAGCGTCTGAAGAACTTCGCGGCCCGACTCACGCACAGCGTCGGTGAACGCTGCTTCGTCCGGGCGCTGCCGATCGATGAGACGGAAGATCAGCCACTCACGGCCGATCTTCACCGGCTCGCTCGGAAATGCCTCGCCTTCGGGCAAGGAGAACACCGCATCGAGCAGCGCCGCAGTCGAAACACCCGGCACGGGAGTATCCGAACGACCGAAGTCGACGGTTTCATCGAGCGTCGGGGTCAGGGCAGACTCGCCGCTTTGTGCAGCCGCAGCCTCGAGCTTTCGCGCGACCGCTTCGTCGTCCTGCTTGGCTCGCCACGAAGCGAGCGTGCTTGCTGCCGCGTCGCGGGCCCGCGCGTCGAGCCAGTCTGCTCGATAGAGGCCTTCGGCGAGCTCCTCCTTGGCCTCGTCGACCGGCACGTCGCCTTCTCGGACTGCGACCGCCTTGATCACGTGAAAGCCGTACGGGGTTTCCACGACTTCGGAAATCTGGTCGACCTCCATCGAGAAGAGAACCTCGTCGAACGACTCGGGCATCGTTCCTTTACGAAGAAAGCCGATGTCGCCGCCCTTTTTGGCGGTTACCTGGTCGTCGCTGTTCTCGCTGGCCAGCTTTGCGAAATCCTCGCCCTTGGCGGCGCGCTTCTGTAGCGCTTCGGCGCGTTTCCGGGCCTCTGCCTTCTGCTCGTCGCTCGCGTACGAGCCTGCCTTGACCAGGACGTGGCGAGCGCGAACCTGCTTTTCGAGGTTCGTGTAGCGGTGCTTGTTGACCTCGTACTCTGCGCTCAGGCGTTCTTCGTTGTCCGCAATCCAGGCCGCGAGCGCCGCATCGGAAGTCGGTGGCTTCTGCTGGAGGTAGTACGCCGGGGAGAAGCGGACGTACTTGATCTTCGCGCTGTCGTTCTCGCGGACGTAGTCGTCCCAAACTTCAGCTTCACTGACGCTGACCGTCGAAGCCACGAGCTCACGCATCCGCGCGGCCAGGTACTCGTCCACTTGTGCATCCGCGAACTCGCCCACACTTCGGCGGAGCCCGTTCTGGATGTAGCGCTCGGCGAGGTCCTTGTTGAAGGCGCCGTCCTTGTCGGTGAACGAAACCGGAATCTCGCCCTGGGGAAGCATCGGCGGGGCTCCGACTCCGAGGGACAGCAAGATGATGCCTTCGTTGACGAAGCGCGCCATGACTTCATCTTGGCTAACCTCGAAACCGACCTTACGCGCCTCGCGCGCGAGCAGGGTGCGGTCGATGAGCCCATCGAGGACCAGCTGGGGCAGGCGCATCGAGCGTTGCGTCTCCTCGGGGAGTCTCCCGAAGTTCGCGACCGAGTACGCAGCCTCGAAGTCACCCCTGCTCAGCGTCTGGTCATAGACCCGCGCTAGATATGTGCTGCCGCCCGCTGCACAGCCTTCGGCCTGACCACCCCCAAATTGAAGGGCAAACACCGCCGAAAGCAGCACCACGAGAAGAACTAGAAAGAAGCCTTTGAACTTATCAACCATCGCCAATTGCCGTGAAAGAGGCCGAACCATAGAGGAGAGGTCGCCTCGCGGCAAACAGTGGTTCTTGGGCCCTGCTTGGCTCAGGAGTTGGCGCGATCGTTCAAGGAATCTACACTCCGGTCTCGGGTGCGCGGAGCGCCTTCTGCTGGGGAAAGTGAGGGGCATGTGACCCAGGGCTCGAGCCTACCGCCACTGAAGAAGAACGATAGCAAGTACGGTATCATCGCCTTAGTCCTTCTGCTGATTGCCGGGGCCATATGGTTCTTCGTCAGGGGCTGCGAATCCCCTCCCGAGGCGGAGCCCGTCGAAACCGCGCCGGAATCCCCGGCCCGGGAGCAGTTTGCCGCGGAGATCGAAATCCCGGAGGAGGATGCCGGAGTCGACGGTGGCGAAGAAGAGCAGCCGGCCGAAAAGCCCAAGCAGGCCACGCACAACCGCCCGTCGGATTGGATCTGCAACGGCACCCTTCAGCCGGCCCAACTCAGCTCAGTCATCCGAGGACAGCCGAGCAAGCAAGTGCAAACCTGCTACGAGCGAGCCCTGAAGGACAACAACATGCTTCAGGGGTCGATGAAGGTCTTACTCACCATCGGCGCGACCGGAAGCGTGCGAGCCGTCTCGGTCTCCGGTTCACTCAATGACCAGCAGGTCTACAACTGCGTCAAGCGCGTCGCGAAGACTTGGAAGTTCCCGAAGCCGGAAGACGGCTGCGTGCGCACCGAGGTGCCATTCCAAATGACGCCGAAGCTCTGAGAGGCTCAGGCGTTCGCGAATCGCAGCACGTCTGCGACGTCGGCCGTGCTTCCCATGAATACGGGCGTTCGCTGATGGAGCTCTTCGGGCTGGATGGTGAGAATCCGTCTCTTGCCGTCCGAAGCGGCGCCGCCAGCTGCTTCGACGAGAAATGCCATCGGAGAGGCCTCGTAGAGAAGTCGAAGCTTGCCCTTCTCGTTCTTCACGTCCGGCGGATAGACGAAGACACCGCCGCGAAGCAGGGTCCTGTGCAGGTCGGCAACCATGGCGCCGATGTAGCGCAAGCGGTAGGCCTTCTTGCCGTCGGAGGGGGTCTTGATCCAGTCGACCCAGCTCTGAATGCCCTTGTTCCAGCTGTGGTAGTTGCCCTCGTTGATCGAGTAGATGCCACCGCGCTCAGGAACCTTGATGTTCGGGTGCGACAGGAAGAACTCACCGACGCCCGGGTCGTATGTGAAGCCGTCGACTTGGTCGCCGGTCGAGTAGACCAGCATGTTGGACGAGCCGTAGATCACGTAGCCGGCAGCCACGATGTCGCTTCCGGGCTGCAAGAGATCCTTCAAGGTTCCTGGCTCGCCGTCCGGTGTGAGGCGACGATGAATTGAAAAGATCGTTCCGATCGATGCGTTGATGTCGATGTTGCCCGAGCCGTCCAGCGGATCGAATTGCAGGACGTATTTGCCTTGCGGGTACTGCGACGGAATCTGAATGGGTTCTTCGACCTCTTCGCTCCCCATCACGCAGACGTGACCGCCTGCCTCGACCGTGCTCACGATCACGCTGTTGGCGAAGTCGTCGAGCTTCTGGACCTGCTCGCCCTGGACGTTCGTCGTCCCGGTTCGTCCGAGAATCCCCGAAAGCCCCGCTTTGCTGACGCGGCTGCCTATGATTTTGGCAGCCAGGCTGATTTGCTGAAAAAGCCCTGTGAAATCACCGGTTGCCTGGGGCATGCGCCGCTGGCGGTCCAGCAAATGCCGCTCTAGGGTCGTACCAATGGGGCTGACTTTGGCCGGGCCGATCGACGGTGCGATGTTCATCGTTGCGGGGCATACCAGAGGCCTCCGAAGCGCGCCAGGAGCCCCAAAAACGAGGGTGGTCGTTCATGGTTATAATGCTGTAAACTTACCGTGGTGGGGCAAGAGTGACGAACTTTCGCAATTGGCTGAAGAACACCCAAGAGCGACGCGCCGGGACACCCCGGCTCAGAACGATGCAGGGCCTCCCCGACGTGCTGACGCTCGGCAACTTGAGCGTGGTGTATCAGCCGATCGTTTCTCTGAGCACGATGGAGCCTTTCGCTCACGAAGCACTGGTTCGAAGCAACTCGCCGCACTGGGTCAACCCGCCGAGGCTCTTCGACGAGGCGATTCAGTCTCGATGCGTGGGCGCCTTGGGCCGCGCCATTCGCGAGATCTCCGTCGCGCATTGCCCTGGTATGCCGCTGTTTCTCAACGTGCACCCCAACGAGTTCGACGAGTCCTGGCTCGTTCAGCCGGACGACCCGATCTTCACGCACGATTCGCCGATCTATCTCGAGGTGACCGAGTCGGTTCCGCTAACCCATTTCGCATACTGCCACAGTGTTCTTCGTGAGATTCGGGGCAAGGGGGTGGCGCTTGCGGTCGACGACCTCGGCGCCGGGTACTCGAACTTGAAGTACATCGCCGACCTGAGACCGGAGGTGGTCAAGCTCGATCGAACCTTAGTCGCCGACCTTGCCGACGATCGCCGTGCGCAGGTCTTGGTTCGTCACATCGTGCAGCTTTGCCACGAGCTCGGTGCGCGCGTGGTTGCCGAGGGCATTGAGCTCGAAAGCGAAATGAAGGTCGTCATCGATTGCGGCGCAGACTACGGCCAAGGCTACTATTTCGCGCGCCCGGCGTACCCGGCGCCTGGCGTCAGTGAAGCGCCCCTCGAAGTCATCCGGAAGCTCGCCTAGTCAGCGCGCTTTAGAATGGGACGGACTGGTAGCTGACGTCCCCGGCTTCGTGGCCTTGGACTTCGAGGATCGCGCTCACCCGCTGTCCTTCGGGGCCGCGTTGCATCGAGACGACGATGTCGACCGCGCTGGCGAGCAGTTGTGCGACGTAGGTTCGGTCGGCCCCGGCGGAGCCAGCGGCTAGCATGAGACCCTCGATGGCGTCTTTGGTGCTCCAGCAATGCACCCCGAGGAGGTGTCCAGGTTCGCGCCCGAGCACCGCGGTCAGTGCCGTCATCGTGTCCGGCCCGGAGAGGTCGTTGATCACGAGATGATCCGCGTGCAGTCGCGCTCCGTGCCCAATCGCTTCGCTAAGCGGGATCCCCGAGTCGGCGGCGGTTAGGGAGATCAGCCGGTCTCGATCGATGTCGAGCTCGGGAATGGTCTCGACGGCGACCGTATTGTCGCTAGCCGGAAGCTCGCGGACCAATGCGGACATGAGCTTGGTCACCCCCGAGCCGCGGGGGCCGGCGACGACGACGTTGCGGCACTCCGCGACAGCCTTCGCCAGGTAGGTCGCGGCGTCGCTGCTCATCCAGCCCTTCTCGGAGAGTTGCTCGAGCGAATTCGCTTCGTGGATTCGCAGCTCGATGACGCAGGCGTTCATTGCCAGTGGCGGCTGCAGGATCGTCAGGCTCGGACCAAACGAGAGCCGTCCGTGAAGCACCGATCGACCTTCGAGCACTTGACCGCTTTCCGCGGCGAGGCGTCGCGCGACCCTGTGCAAGGCGCTTTCTGAAGAAAACTTCAACGGCGCGACTTCGAGCCCTTCGCCCTTGTCCACGAAGATGTTTTCGGGTCCGTTGACGACGATGGTGTGGACCGATTCGTCGGAGAGCAGATCATCGAGAGCGCCCAAACCCACCGCTTCGTGCAGTGCTGCATGCGCCACACCGCGCATGTCCAAGTCGGTGTGAACCAAGCCGTCGGTTTGCATCGCGAGGAACGTCTCGGCGATCGCCGCGCGTGCAGCCGACCAGCGCTCCTGATTCTTCATTGCCGCCGGATCGATGTCGTCCACATCCATGCGTTCGGCGAGACGGCTCAACAAGGTGTTCAGCGGATCGCCGATCGAAATCCCGGTTTCGGTCTTCGCGCGAGCCCGTGGCAGGCTCGTCTCTCTTCGTGGAAGCGGCAGGCTGGTTTCTCTTCGTGGAATACGAGGAGGCGCTGCAGTGACCGCCACGTCGGGTTTGAGGGCGGTCAAGGCCGAGCCCCCTGGCGTCGCTCGCCGCCCGGCCGTGGAGCGCCTCATCGGCACCGAGCTCGCGGCCGGCATCATAGACTTGTCGGGCAGGGGAGGTGGTTCGGACACCCGAGGCATCGACCCCGCCGTCTCCGAGCGTTCGTCGGTGTTTTCGAGCGTAATGATGAAGTCGGCGATGTAGATCTTGTCGCCCTGCTTCAGCGGTTGAGCCGAGGTGATCTTGCGGCCGTTGACCCAGGTGCCATTCGTGCTGTTTAGATCGACGACGACCGGCTGCTCGTCTTGGAGCGTGAGGCGCGCATGCTGCTTGGAGACGTTGCGCTTCGACAAGACGATGTCGTTACCCTGGACGCGACCCAGCGTCAGCTCCGGCTTTGAAAAATCAAGCCTGCGCCGGACGCCCCCCTCATCGGTGATCACAACCGCATACATCCCGTTCATCCATTCAAGATGGGGAGGAGGCTGGCGTCAAGTCATTGCCAATTCTCGCCCCGGTGGATGAGTCCAGGCCGAAGTACCCCCTTGCCGCCTCCGGCCGATAAATATCTGAGATCACTGTATTTTAGCTGCCGCGACGCTTCGGTTTCACTGCCTTAGGGTTAAAAAACTGCCCCCGTTGGCCGGAATCGGTACCACCGAAGGGGTCAAGTGGGTTAGCTTACGCGGCATGCCGGGAGGGTTTTTGATTGTCGAGGATGAGCCGACTCTGGCTCGGACCCTCGCACGTACGTTTGGGCGCCACGGTCCTGTCGAGGTCGTGCACAGCATGGGCGCGGCCCGTGAACAGCTCAAGAACCACGAGGAATGGACCGGCGTCGTGCTGGACCTGATCTTGCCCGATGGATACGGCTTGGACCTGCTTGCCGAGATCCGACAGGTCCACGGCGCGCTGCCGGTGCTCGTTCTCACGGGCGAGCTCAATCGTGATGTAGTCAACAAAGTTCAGACCATGCGCGGCGAGTATGTTTGCAAGCCGGCATCGGCGGACAACCTCAATCCGTTCATTCAGCGAGCACTCGCCCAGGAGCGTGTCGACGACGCAGCGATTGGGCAACGTATTGAGCACTTGGCCCGCCAACTCAAGCTCACGCGCCGCGAAACCGAGCTCCTCACGCTTTCGGTCGATGGTCTGTCGCGCAAGGAGCTCGCCGACTCGCTCGGGGTCGCGGAGAACACCGTCAAGGCGCAGATTCGCTCACTCTTGAAAAAGAGTGGTGCGCGGAGCCTCGCAACCCTGGCGCAGAAGGTCATCAAAGGGGCTACACGCGACACCGTCCCGCCCGGGGCGCCGGCGGACCTCAGCGACTGAGCTCGGCTTCGACCAAGGCGAGATCTTGCTGAATGTGCGCGCGGCTTTCGGGGGGCGCGCTTGCCGCTCGCCCGCCGATGAGCACCTTGACCCGCTTCGGAATCGCGCTTTCGATCGCAGCGATTTCTCTTTGTGAATCCTTGGGCTTCAAGTTGGTGATCGACAGCATGAGAAGCTCAGCGTTCGTGTCGGTCACCGCGTAGGCGATCTCTTCGGCCGGTAAGTCAGGGCCGAGGTAGAGCACGCTCCATCCGTGCATTGCCGCCAACATCGCCACCATGAGCGCACCGAGCTCGTGATCCTCTTTGGCAGGCGTCGCAATGACCGCCCGGCGTCTCGAGTCGTTCACGGGATAGAGGCGCATCAACGAGAAGAGAAGGCCGCGCATGATCGTCGAGCAAGCGTGCTCGTGTGCGATGCGAAGCTCACCACGCTGCCAGCGCTCGCCAATCTCGACGAGGATTGGTGCGACCAGGGTCTTCAAGAACTCGCTGGGCTCGGTGCTCAAGGCAGCGCGTGAGAGCATCTGTTCGGCATCTTCGATGTGAAGCTGCTCGATCGCCGTCATCACGCGCGCTCGAAGCTCTGGCAGATGCTGCAGCGCTGGCGGGCTCGATGCCTGGGGGAACGACGCTGCCATGTGTCGAAGATCGACATTCGGTAGCTTGGCGATTCCGCCGATCGAATGACCGCTCTCGACGAGCTTGTGCAGCAGCCGAAGCCTTTCGACGTCTGCATCGGTGTAAAGGCGTCCGCCAGCCTCGGTCCGCTTGGGCACGACCGCCGCGTAGCGCTTCTCCCACATGCGAAGGGCGTGGGTGGAGAGTCCGGTCATCTTCGAAACCATGCCCACCCGGTATTTTGCTTCGTCCGCCACTTCCAGCCTCTGGGCCGGCCGAAACACCGATCCCGTTCAGAACTTGTCTAGGGATTGTCTATATCCTGCAATCTCAGGAATCAAGGAGGAAGCAAAAAAAAGTGAAGCTCTTCGCTTGACTCCCAAATCGACGCCCGTATAAGCCTCAACAAGACCTAGACATAACTTAGACAGGTCGGAGGAATATACAATGACTCAAAAGAACATTTGGTTGGGATTTGCAGCGGCGATAGCTTTCGGGCTCGTCGGATGTGGGGACGAGACTGGTAGCCCGGGCGGTACCGCCGGATCGGGTGGAAGCGGAGGCTCGGGCAGCGAAATGGCGATGATCCGCATCGCTCACCTCGCCCCCGAGATTCCCTCGGCCGAGAACACTGGGGTCGACATCCTCGTCAACGGAGAGGCTTCGGGCATCGAAGATCTGCAGTTCGGCAACAGCACGGAATACGTCGAGCTACCCGCAGGCGACTACACGTTCGGCATCGCGCCAACGGGCTCTACCGACTCCGTTCTCGATGTGCCTGCGACGCTTCCGGCAGGTGGCATCTTCACAGTCGTGGCATACCGCGACGCGGCGGCCGCCGTTCCCGTCAACGTCTTGCTCTTTGACGACAGCCCCGATGGCCTCGCCTCCGGTAGCGGTCGCATTCTAGTCGGCCATGGCGCGGACGACAGCCTTCTCAACCCGGTCACCGTCGTGAATACCGACACCGACTCGCCGATCGTGGAGGGTTTCGTATTTGGCACGATCGCCGATCCGCTCGATCTACCTGCGGGCAGCGTGAATATCGGCTTCGACCTGACGGGGGATGGAGTCTCGGAGACGCCGCCCTTGCAGGCGCCGATCACCGCGGACGTCGTGACTACCCTGGTTGCGGTAGACACCGACACCGCGGACGAGTCGCTCGCTCCCGCCGTGTACGCACTGGTTCCAACGACCAGTGGCGCAATTCCAACTTTGAGCGCGCCTCCCGCGCCGGCCCGGATCCGCGTTGCACACTTGGCTCCCGAAGTGCCAAGCCCAGCTGACACGGGCGTTGCGATTCTCGTCAATGGCGAAGCCTCCGGGATCGACGATTTGGAGTTCGGCAATGTGACCGACTACGTCGAGCTTCCCGCCGGTGAATACGATTTCGGAATCGCGCCTGCCGGCACGACCGATTCGGTCTTCGATGTAGAGAACGTCGTGCTCGAAGCGGGCGGCACCTACACCGTGGCTGCGTACCGCGACAGCGCTGCCATGGTCCCGGTCAACGTCTTGCTCTTCGACGAGAACGCGGACGGCTTGGCGTCAGGTGAAGGGCGTGTGCTAGTCGGCCATGGCGCGGACGCTACGGCTGTGGACCCAGTCGACATCGTGACAGATGGCGACGCAGTCGTTGTCGATGAGCTTGCCTTCGGCACCGTGGCCGGTCCGCTCGACCTCATGGCGGGGGCCGTCAACATTGGCTTCGATGTCGACACCGCAGCTGCTGGTGGCGGGACCGACGCCAACGACATGCTGGACGTAGGGCCGCTCGAAGCGCCGGTCACGGCCGATGTCGTAACCCTTCTCATTGCCGTCGACACCGACACGGGTGCTGGTTTGGCGCCGGCAATCTATGCGCTTCTACCGACCAGCAGCGGCAGTATCTCGACCCTTTCCTCTCCTTAGGTCTCTTCCCAACACTGTCACATCCGGTAGAAGCGCGGGGCCGCCCCTCCATAGGGGGCGGCCCCATCTTATTGTGTGGTTGACGGGTCGTGCTGGCTGCGGGTAGGACGGCCGACACGGTGATCACATCGAATCAATCAGGCCTGTGCGCCAGGGGGCTCGTCGCATCAGTGCTGGCGCTTGCCTCTTGCACCGAAGAGGCGGAAACGGCCACGCCCGCCCCGGTCGCACCCGCCCGGGCAGAAGCCACGGCGCGAGACCCCTACCAGAACTCGGCCTCGCGCTTCGGTGTCGTGCCTTTGCATGCCGGCTTTAGCCCAGACCCCCGCCTGGTGGCTGGCAGCGCCGTGGGCGAAGTGCGGGCGAGGTCGATCCACCGCAAGTGCAAGGGGTGGATTTCCGAAACCCCGGACTACCTTCTCGACGCCGATACCGCGTTCTTCCAACTTCACGTTCTGGCTCGTTCAAGCTCTGATGTCGTGCTCGTCGTGCGCAAGCCCGATGGAGCGGTTCGTTGCAACGACAACCGCAACGGTACCAAAGACCCGATGCTCCGCTCCAACTTCCCAATCGGCACGACGCAGGTCTGGGTCGGTGTGCAGGAGCAAGGCGCAACGGCCGACTACCGGCTCGGATTCTCCGAGGTGAAGTGGCGCTCGTCTTCGATTCCTCTGCCCGATGCGGACTAAGATTCGCGGCGTCGCCACAGCGCCAGGCGCTCTCGGCCTTCGCGCCCCGGATGCGTCTGTTCCATCTCGGTGATCTCGAGCTGCTCGAAGGCGTCTTCGATGAAGCTGCGGACCAGGCCTGTATTGATCGGCCAAGGGGGCCCTTGGCGTTCTGAAATCGGGTCTTCGAACGGAAAGAGCAAGGTCGCGAGCAGGCCTGCGGGCTTCACCAGGCGTCGCATGGCGTCGCTCCAGCCGCCTCGCTGCTCGGGATCGAGCGCGCAGAAGAAGGTGTAATCCCAGACAAAGTCGAAACCCTCAGCTGGCTGATACGAAAAGAAATCGCCAACCTCGTAGGAGACCGTGCCGGGTAGGTCGCCGTGCGCCCTCAGGAATGCTGAGCGCGCCTCGTCGGAAAGGTCGAGTCCGACGACTTCGCGATCCGCCTGTGCCAGGGTGGCCAAGTCGTAGCCAGTCCCGCAGCCGGGAACGAACACCCGGCCTGATGGAACCTGGCCCCGCTCGAGCAAGCTGCGAAGGGCCGGAGCTGAAGCGCCCGCGTCCCAAGGGGTCGTCCCCGCCTTCCAAGCCTCCTGCCAATCCACCGGTGCCATCGCGCGCCTCTATCGAATCAGTCCTATGGAGCGCGCAGCCTCTTGCGCAACCGGGAGCACCGCGTCGTATGCCGCCGCGTTGCAGGCGAGGATGCCCTTCCGATTGCGCATGTCGGTTCCGCCATACCGATACGGATTGCCTTCGAGGTCGGTGAAACGCCCACCGGCTGCCTTGAGAATCGCTTCAGGGCCGCAGGCATCCCACATGCTCGAGCGGTCCGAGATGTGCACGTAGAAGTCGGCTTGCCGTTCGGCGATGAGGCCGGTCTTGAGCCCCACCGAGCCACTGGTCGTCTCTTGGCGGATGCCAAGCCGGGAGACGACTTCGGCGACGGCGCGGTTTCGGTGAGACCGAGAAACCACGAGCTTCAACTCCGTCGCTGCGGCCACCTCGCTGACCTTCAGCTCACGGCGCGCGCCTTGCTCCTCGAGGAAGGCGCCGTCGTCGAGGACACCCGAATAGAGCTTGTCTGTGACTGGCTGGTACACGACTCCCGCGGTCGAAACGCCATCGATTGCCAGGCCGAGCATCACCGAGAACTCGCCGTTCCTCGCGACGAACTCCCGGGTCCCGTCGAGAGGATCGACGTACCAGCAGCGTCCCGGCCGGAGCGCATCGCTGTTGTCTTCGTTCTCTTCAGCGACGATGCCGTCTTGGGGAAATGCCTTTCGGAGCTCGCCGACGATGTAGGCATTGGCCCTCGTGTCGGCTTCGGTCACCGGGTCCGCTTCGGCCTTGTAAGCAACGCTGAACTCGGTCGCGTAGACCTCCATCAAGATTGCGCCAGCCCGTCGCGCGATGCGTGCGGCCTCTGCGATTTCTCGATCCGGCATCTCGGGCCTCTACCACGGGACCGTACCGGCGCCACCGCTCAGGCAGCGATACGCTCAGCTAGTCGCCTGAGGAGCTCGGCCATTTCGTCCACGTTTCGGAGCATCGTAGCGGCCGCCGGCGGAGTGCCCTGCTGCTCGCCCGAACAAACGAACGCACCGACGCCGTGCAGCGCCGCGAAGTCAATGGCGGGGAAGTCGGTGACATCATCTCCAGCGAAGAACACGGACCTGGCGCCCGAGCGCTCGAAGATCTCTCGAAGCGCGCTGCCCTTGTCGTAGGGCTCGACCTCCGCTTCGCGTAGAGCCTTGCCCCGCCGAACATGAAGGCCGAGGCTTTGCGCGAGCTCGTCGGCCTCGCGAAGCAGTTGCTCGGCCCGGGCCGGATCATCAGCGGCGATTGCCCGAACGTGCACTGCGATCGCCTGTGGCTTGTGTTCGATGAACGCGTCTGGGGCTCGGGTGTCGACCCAGTTCTGGAAGCGATCGAGCGCCTCGCGCTGTTCGGCCGTCAGCCTGCGCTCTGCTGGAGCCTGCCCCGGTGCGACGACCAGGCCTCCGTGCTCCACAGCGCGCCAGATCCCTTGGAGCCGTTCCATTCGCGCGAGCGAGCCGAGCGCGCGGCCAGTGACCAGTGCGAGCTCGATGCCGGGCGCCTGGGCAAGCGCCGCCAGTTTACCGAGCGTCGCCGCGGGGATCTCGGCCAGGTCGGGGTCCCGGACGATCGGGGAGATCGTTCCGTCGACGTCCAGCGCCAGCAGTAAGGGGCGTTCGAGGTCGAGAAGAGTTTCGAGCAAGGCCTCGACGCGACTCACTTGCCCTCCAAGGCTTCCAGATAGCGGTCGGCCCAGCGGTGCACGTCGAGACGCATCACCTCGGCGCGCATGGAGCGCATTCGCTTGCGCTTTTCGCTGGGTTTCATCGTGAGCGCTTGGTGAATGGCGTTGGTGGTAGACTCGACGTCGTAAGGGTTCACCAGGACTGCGCCCTTGAGATGCTTCGCTGCGCCCGCAAACTCGCTCAAGATCAGCACGCCATCTTCGTCTGTCCTGGCGGCCGCGTACTCGTGGGCGACGAGGTTCATGCCATCACGCAAAGGCGTGACGACGGCCACGTCGGCGGCTCGGTAGTGCGCGAAGATCGCGCGCTGACTCAAGTTTCGGTAGACGTAGTGAATGGGAACGCAGCCGGTTTCTGCGTAGCGGCCGTTGATGTCGCCGACCATGCGATCGATCTCTGCTTTGAGGTCGGCGTACGCTTGGACGTCGGTGCGGCTCGGCACCATGACCTGGATCAGCGCGCACCGTCGGCGCGCGCCCTTGTCTCGGCGAAGCAGGCGCTCGAAGGCGGCAAGGCGTTCAGGGATACCTTTTGTGTAGTCGAGGCGGTCGACGCCGAGAATCAACTGGCGATTTGCCGTCGCTTGTCGGATCCGATCGACCTCGCGCTCGAGGTCCGGGTCGATTGCGAGCGCGTGCAGCTCGTCGACCGGGATTCCGATCGGAGCGGCGATCGTCTTCACCTTTCGACCGCGATAGTGAATTGTGCCGCGCGAGACCTGATGGCAAGTGAAACGTGCGACGCACTCACGGAAATGCTCGGCGTACTCGGGCAGATGAAAGCCGAGGACGTTGGCGCCAAGCAAGCCTTCGAGGATCTCCTCGCGCCAGGGCAGGATGCTGAAGGTGTCCGGCGGGGGCCAGGGGATGTGGCAGAACCAGCCGATTCTCGCTTTGCTTCGCGCGGCGCGGAGCATGCCGGGGACTAGCATGAGGTGGTAGTCTTGAATCCAGACCAGATCGCTCGCTCCGCTCGTGGCGAGGGTGGTGTCCGCGAAGGCCTGGTTTGCGCGCACGTAGCTCGACCAAGGGGCATTGCCTACGTGAATCGTGGGCTCGAAGCCATGGAGCAAGGGCCAGAGCACCGCATTGGAAATGCCTTCGTAGAAACCGCGCTGCTCGCCGCGCTTGAGGGAGACGTGCGCGAGGTCGTACTCCAGGTGAGGCGCCGGAACCGTGACCGAGTCGAAGTCTTTGGCTGGTTTTGCGCTAACCCAGACGCCGCCACGTTTCTGCAATACCGGATCGAGCGCGGTCACCAAGCCGCCCGCCGCGCGGACCCAGCGCTCTCGTCCCCGGCTGGCTTCGTGCCGATAGGGGCCGCGATTCGATACGACCACGAGCTTTCGGCTCTTTCTCACCATCGAGCGACATTGTAGTCTGCCCGAGGACATGGACCCAGCGCAGTTTCTAGAAGGACGCAGCCGAGAGACCGAGATCCGTCGCGACGCGCGAGGACGATGGTTCAACGGCGAGGACGAGATCAGCCATCCGATTTTGGTTCGCTCATTCGACAGCTGGGTCGACCGCGCCGAGGATGGGCGGTTTTGTCTGCGCAACGCGATCAACTGGGCATACGTCGAAATTGAGGGACCGGCGTACTCGGTCAGAGACGTGGAGCCGGCGCCGGACGGCATCGGCCTGCTCCTTTCTGGCGACCTTCGCGAGCCACTCGACCCGGCCACGCTCTGCCAAGGGCCCGAAGGGGCGCTCTGGTGTGCCGTGCGAGAAGGCCGCTGCCCGGCTCGCTTCGACAATCACGCAGTCAGCAAGATGAGTGATTCGATTGGCGAGGACGAAGACGGCGTATTCGTCCGAATTGGTCGGCAAAAGGTGCGCCCCCCAGAGTCGAGCGATCCACTTTCGCTCGGTCTCGAAAGGCGCTAAGGCTCCGGCGTGTCTAGACGTGAAGTCCTCGCCACCATCATCGTAGCCGCGATTGCGTTTCCCCTGGTGTTCATCTTCACCGGCGCCGTCGTGGATGCGCAGAACCGCGCGCGTGAGGCCCCGTTCCGGGCGCTCCTCGGCAATGCGCGCTTCGAGCAGCTGATGGACGGCCGCGGCGGTGTTCCCCACTACTTGGGGGCCTCGCTGCTCGCTCCGGACTTCAGCCTTCCCGAGCAGGGCGGCGGCGAATGGAAGATGTCCGAGCAGCGCGGCAAGGTCATCGTCATGAACTTCTGGACGGTCACCTGCCGGCCCTGCATCCAAGAGATGCCGACGATCGAGCTATTGGCCGAGATGACCGAGGACTGGGGCGACGTCGAAGTGGTCGCGGTCTCAACCGACCGAACCTGGGCAGAAGTCGAGACGATCATTCCTCGCACCTCGCGCATCACGAGTCTGCTCGACGCGGACCGAAAGGTCGTGACCGAGCAGTTTGGGACCAAGCTCTTTCCCGAGACCTGGATCATCGACGCCGACGGCCTGGTGCGCTTTCGTTTTGACGGCGCGCTCGACTGGTCCGACCCGGTCGCCTTGGACCTGATTCGCGCGTACCGCTGAGCGCTCAGGTTTCCGCGAGGAGATGGCGCGACATCCAGACGCCGAAGCCGACGAACAGAATGTCGAAGGCGGCTAGGATTCGGATCCAGCCGATGACCTCGGGGATGCTGGCGCCGGCGAAGAGCTCGCGCGTCGCGACCGCGGAGGCGAGAAGGGCGGGGGCCACCAAGGGGAAGACCAGGACGCTCAGCATCAGGTCGCGGGCTCGCGTACGAATGCCCACGGCGGAAAATAGCGAGGCGGTCGAGACGAAACCCACCGAGCCGAGGAATACCAAGGCGAGGAGGGGCACAAAGATCGCGCTTCCATCGATTTGGAAGAAAACCAGACAGAGCGGGACGAGCAAGAGCTCGATCACGAACAGCAAGACCAGGGCACTGATGGTTTTGCCGATGTAGATCGATGGCCGGGGAATTGGCGCGAGCAGAAGGGCGAACACGGCGTCGTTCTCGCGCTCCAGCGCCCAGCTTCTGCCGATGAGAAGAATCCCGCAGAAAAGGATCGAAATCCAAAGCACGCCTGGGGCGACGTTCGGAGAGCTGACCGGATCGGTGTAGAAGGCCAGCGAGCCGAGCGTGACGACCAACACGGCAAAGAGCCCTGTCGAGGTGAGGATCTCTTTGCTGCGCATCTCGAGCTGCAGGTCTTTGAGGGCGACCAGCCATGCGGCCCGAAGGGTGTTCATGATTCCGGCTCCACAATCCGGCCGCGGTCCATGTGCAGAACGCGGTCGGCCACGGAGTCCGCGAACTTCGCTTCATGGGTCACGATGAGGACGATCGCGCCCTCACGCTTCTGCTCTTCGATGAGCTCGATGAAGGCAGCGGTGGACTTCACGTCGAGGCCGGTTGCAGGCTCGTCCATCAGAAGCAAGCGCGGCTGGTGAAGCAGGGCGCGGGCGATCGAGACGCGCTGCGCTTGGCCACGAGAATAGGTGCGGACGGGTCGCTTCCAATACTCGCCGAGCGAGAGCGATGCGCAGAGGTCGGCGGCGCGTTTCTCGGCGTAAGGGATGCCTTGCAGCTTGGCGGCGAGCAGGAGGTTCTCATGGCCGCTGAGGCCGGGGTAGAGCTGGAGCTGGTGAGCGACGAAGCCGATGCGACCTCGGAGCTCGTCTGCCCGCGAAACGCCATAGCGGCCGTAGCGGATCTCGCCTCGTGTCGGGTAGGCGAGCATCGCGAGGAGCCAGAGCAGCGTCGACTTCCCGGAGCCGTTCGAGCCCTGGATGACGGTCACGTCGCCCGCCGCGAAGCTCAGGTCCACCCCTGCCAGGGCCAGCGTCGGCCCGTAGGATTTGGCCAGCCCCGCGACCGCGACTTCTTCAAAATCCAGCTTCACCGGTCCGCACTCTAGAACAAGTCTCGCACAATGCCGTCAAGTTTCAGCCAGCGCTCGACGGGGACGCGGAGCTGGTTTCCTTCTTGGACGAGATTGCCGCGTTCGATCGCGCGTTCGATTTCGCGTTCCCTGCCGATCTCTGGCTTGCGGCCGGCGCGCCGTTCGGTCTCGGCGAGGTTCATGCCATCGACCGTGCGAAGGCCGAGCATGAGGGCTTCACGGATGATCTCATCGGGGCCGAGCTCTTCGGTTTCGGCGTCGAGGGACTCTTGGCGCAGGTAGCGTTGGGGGTTTGGGTCGTTTCGCCAACGGAGCGCCCGGCCGGGGCCTTCGTCGAGGCAGCCGACGGCCGCCGCACCGAGCCCGACGTAGGCGCCGCCCCGCCAGTAGTGGAGGTTGTGCCGGGATTCTTCGCCGGGGGCTGCGTAGTTCGACACTTCGTAGTGGGCCCAGCCTAGGCCGGTGAAGCTACGCTCGGCCTGTTCGAAGAGCTCGGCGTACTGCTCTTCGGGGGCGACGTGGAGCTTCCCCGCGCGGTGCAGCGAGCCGAACATGGTCTTCTCTTCGATGGTAAGCGCATAGGCGGAGACGTGCCGGATGCCGAGCTCGGCGATCTGCGAGATGTCTTCGGCGAGCTCGTCGAGGGTTTGGCCGGGCATGCCGAACATTAGGTCGGCGCTGACGCGCGGCATGCCGCTAACGGCGTTGCCCAGGGCTTCGACTGCGCGCTCGCGATCGTGCAGGCGGCCGAGAAAGCGCAGGTGCGGGTCGCGCAGGGACTGGACGCCGATCGAGAGGCGATTGACGCCGGCTTCACGAAGGCGGGCGATCTGATCGCGTTCGAGGGAGCTCGGGTTGCACTCGACCGTGATCTCGGCGTCGTCGGAGACTCGGTCGAAGGCGTTGCGGATCTGCTCGAGGGCGCGACCGAGGGCGGCGGGCTCCCAGAGGGAAGGGGTGCCGCCGCCGAAGAAGATCGACTTGAGCGATCGGCCGCGGAGGCTCTGGCGTCGCAGGTCGAGCTCGCGGAGGACCGCGTCGGTGTACGCCTCGTGGGGCAGCTCGTTTGCGCGAATCGGCTCGGTGGCGAAGTCGCAGTACGGGCACTTGCGCGCGCACCAAGGGAAGTGGACGTAAACGCTGGTTTCTGTGTGTTCGTTTGACATGCGGCGCGTTGGTCCGCAGGTATACTCCGCTTTTTGGAGCTGTCGCAGATGACGCTGCCCGTGTTTCCCTCACTACGTATTACGGCCGACGCGCTCGTTCCCGAGGGCGCGTTCGCAGAGGCTCAAGCGACGTTCTTGAAGCCGGACCCGGAGCTGGTGATGGAGCTGACGACGCTTCTTCGTCAGAAGAACGTCGGTGTCGTGGCGCACTTCTACATGGACCCGGAGCTTCAAGGCGTGCTCTCGGCGTGCGACTGGCCTCACATCCACGTTTCGGATTCGCTTGCGATGGCGGACCGGGCAATCGCGATGGCGGAGCAGGGGGTGAGCACGATCGCCGTCCTCGGCGTCGACTTCATGAGCGAAAATGTCCGGGCCATGCTCGACGCTTCGGGGTACGCCGACATCCCCGTGTACCGGGTGGCGATGGACCCGATCGGTTGCTCGCTTGCGGAATCCGCCGAGGCCGAGGCTTACGGGGCGTACCTGACGACCGCAGCGGAGACGCCGCGCTCGCTCCACGTCGTGTACATCAACACGAGCCTGGTCACGAAGGCCAAGGCGCACGCGCTGGTTCCGACGATCACCTGCACTTCTTCAAACGTGGTGCGGACGGTGCTCCAGGCGGCGGCGCAGGTGCCGGACATTCACATTTGGTTCGGGCCGGACACGTATATGGGCGACAACCTCGCGCACATGTTCGCGAGCCTCGCCGAGATGCCGGACGAGCAGATTCGGCAGCTTCACCCGGCGCACGATCAGGCCTCGGTTCGCTCGCTTTTACCCCGTTTTCACTTCTTCGAGCAGGGCACGTGCATCGTGCACCACATGTTCGGTCGCGAGGTCGTCGACCTGGTTCGCGAGCACTACGCCGATGTGTTCGTCACCGCGCACCTCGAAGTGCCCGGCGAGATGTTCGAGCTCGGCTTGCAGGCACAGCGCGAGGGCAACGGTGTCGTCGGGTCTACGTCGAACATCCTCGCGTTCATCTTGGGCAAGGTCGACGAGGCGATCGTACGCGGAGAGCCTGCGAACATGCGCTTCATTCTCGGGACGGAGGCTGGGATGATCACGCCGATCGTTCGGCAGGTGCAGGCGATGCTTCGGGACTACGCCTCCGAAGGCGGCGCGGCGATCTCGGCCGAGATCGTTTTTCCGGTCGCGAGCGAAGCGATTGCGCAGGATACGGAGAGCGGGCTCGGGATCATGCCGGGCGTCGCCGGCGGCGAAGGCTGCTCGACGGCCGGTGGTTGTGCGACCTGCCCGTACATGAAGATGAACTCGCTCCAGGCCTTGCTCGGACTTCTCGAGCGAATCGACGTCGGCCCCCGGTCGAGCCTGATCCCCTTCGAACCGCGCAAGTACGTACAAGAGATCCGGGGGCGGACGGCGGCTGATCTCGGCGGCGAGCCGATCTTGCACATGCGGGCGTTTCAGCGCTCGGGGGAGCTTCCGGAGGCGTTGGTGAGCGATGTGATCGGGCGCGCAGCGGAGCGGGCCGGGTCGTAGGCAGCTCAAGAGCCGCCGAAAAACAAGGCGAAAGGGCCGGCCTTGACCGCCGAGCCAACGTCCTTATCTTGCGCCTGCCCCACATTCTCCGGAGCCCATGTCGAAGCCTGATTACTACGAAGTTCTCGAAGTCCACCGTGAAGTCACCACGGTCGAGCTCAAGAAGGCGTACCGGAAGAAAGCGCTCGAGTTTCACCCGGACCGCAATCCGGACAACCCCGAGGCCGAAGAGGAGTTCAAGATCTGCGCCGAGGCGTATTCTATCTTGAGCGACCCGCAGAAGCGGCAGGTGTACGACCGCTACGGTCATGCGGGCTTGGGCGGAGGCGCGCAGGGCTTTGGTGACATCGGCGACGTGTTCAGCCAGTTCCAAGACATCTTCGGCGATCTGTTCGGTGGGGGTGGCGGCTTTGGCTTTGGAGGGTTCGGCGGGCGGCGGCGAGACCCGAACGGGCCGGCGCGCGGCGCGGATATCCGGACCGATGTGAGCCTCTCGCTTCGTGAAGCCGCGTTTGGCGCCACGCGAGAGATCGACCTTTCGCATCCTTCCCCTTGCGAGGCCTGTCACGGGACTGGAGCCGAGGGCGGCGAGCTCGAGACCTGCGAGGCCTGCGGCGGCCGAGGTCAGGTCGCGCGCGCGCAGGGCGCATTCGTGATGACCACGAGCTGTCCGACATGCCGCGGCCGGGGCTCGCGGGCCAAGGATACTTGCCAGGACTGCGATGGCGCCGGGCAGGTCGATGTCGAGCGCGTCGTGAAAGTGAACGTGCCGGGCGGCGTCGACACTGGGCAGAGCCTTCGCCTCAGCGGAAAAGGCCAGGAAGGCACGCGAGGCGGCCCGGCGGGCGACCTTTACGTCACCGTGCACGTCGAGCGCGACGAGGAGTTCGAGCGCGAGGGCGCGGAGCTGATCTACCGGCTCAACGTCACCTACCCGCAAGCGGCGCTCGGGGCGAAAGTCGAGGCGCCGGCCTTCGAAGAGGAACAGGACGCGACCCAGACGATCAAGGTGCCCTCTGGGACCCAGCCCGGTGAGACCATCATGGTGCGCGGGGGCGGCGTGCCGCGGCTGAACGGCCGCGGGCGTGGGGATCTGGTGTGCGTGGTCGAGGTCGAAGTTCCAAAAAAGCTCTCGCGAGAGCAGAAGCGGCTGCTGAAGGACCTGGACCGTAGTTTCGGAGAGTCCTGATAAGCGCTGGAGATCAGGTCGCTCTGGGGTGTAGGCTAGTCGTCTGCCTTTGGGCCTGCGCCCACGGAGATGATTGATGCAGCCTCTTTCCGGACTCGACTCTTCCTTCCTCTTCCTCGAGGACGCCCACCAGCCGATGCACGTCGGCAGCGTGCTCGTCTTCGAGGGCTCGATGGACTTCGAAAGCTTTCGCCAGACGATGGCGTCCCGTGTTCATCTGGTGCCGCGGCTTCGGCAGCGGCTCGCCATGGTGCCCTTTGGCATCGGTAAGCCCTACTGGGTGGACGACCCGGCTTTCAACCTCGACATGCACTTGCAGCACGTCGCGCTTCCGAGCCCCGGAAGCTGGAAAGAGCTCCGGGGACTCGCCGCGCGAATCTTCAGCGTGCCGCTCGACAGGAGCCGACCGCTTTGGGAGATGACTTTCGTCGAAGGGCTCGACGAGATTCCGCAGGTGCCGCCCGGCTCGGTCGCGGTGATCAACAAGATCCATCACGCGGCCATCGACGGGGTTTCCGGCGCGGACATGATGGGCGTCCTGCTCGACATGACCAAGGAGCCGAGGACTTTCAGTCCGCCGCCGCCGCGCGCAATTCCGCCCGTCCCCAATGAGCTCGAAGTGCTTTCGCACACCGCCCGAAAGATCATGGGTAAGCCGAGCGAAATCAAACGAGTGGCGGGCGAGCTTGGTGAAGCGCTCCGCGCCGCAGCCAAGGTAAAGGACAAGGGAGTCGAAGCGCCGCCGATTCCCATGACCGCGCCGCCGACCTCCATCAATCATACGATCACCGGTCAGCGAATCTGGAACACGGCGCTGCTCGAGCTCGATCGCGTGAAGGCGATTCGAAAGATCACCGGCTGCACTTTGAACGACGTGGTGCTCGCGATCTGTGCCGGAGCGCTTCGCCGCTATTTCGATGAGAAGGGTGAGCTTCCGGACAAGCCTTTGATTGCGATGGTCCCGGTTTCGACGCGCAGCGAAGATGAGCGCGGCAAGATGGGCAACAAGGTCTCGGCGATGTTTCTCGACATGGCGACCGACGTGGCCGATCCGGTCGAGCGCCTCAAGGTCATCCAGCAGCACACGCAGGGCGGCAAGGCGTTCGAAAAGGCGGGTGCGACGCGTGCCTTCGTCGACCTCTGGGATTTCGTTCCATTTGGATTGGCCAATCGCGTGCTCCGGCTCTACTCACGCTTCCGAGTTTCGGAGCTGCACAATCCGGTTTTCAACTGCGTCATCACCAACGTGCCTGGGCCGCAGATGGACATGTACATGGCGGGGCACAAGCTCTTGGCGAGCATGGGCATGGCGCCGCTGGTCGACGGTATGGGCCTGCTGATCACCGTGCTCAGCTACAACGGCGTCCTGTCGATCAGCCCGACGTCTTCGCCCTCGGTGATGCCGGACCTCGACCAGTTCACGCGTTACCTCCGTGAGTCGGCAAACGAGCTCGAGGCCGCCGTCGTGCCGCACGCCATTCCTTATGCGGCAGCCGGGGACCCTCATGCCCAGGCTGTGGCCCAAATGACCGCCGCCTTCGTCGCGCAGATGAGGTCGACCCTCGAGCAGGCGCCCGATGATCGCTCGCTCGGGGAGGGCAGGTTTCACCTCCGAATCACCGGTGCCGGCGAGCAGAGCTGGATGATCGACATGGACGACCGAAGCGTCACCGAGGGCAACGGCCGCCCGGCGGACGCCACGCTCACGATCCGTGACGCGCATCTCGCCGAAATTCTCAATGGCAACCTCGACCCGCAGATCGCCTTCGTGCAGGGCAAGCTCCGCGTCGACGGGGACATCAACAAGGCGATCGAGTTCGGCAGCTTCTTGCCGAAAGTGATCGCCTAGGGCGCGCTACTGAAGGGCGCTGAAGCGCTGTGGCTGGCCGGTGCCGGGCAGCTTGGCGCGCAGCTCTGGGAGCTGCTCGTCGGCGAGCCACTGGTATACGCCGTAGGTCTGCAAGACGCGGCGGGTGTAGCGTCGCGTTTCGTCGTAAGGGATCTCTTCGATGAATACGTCGAGCGGGCGCGCGGCGTCTTCTTGGAGCCAGCGGCGAACCGCGCCTTCACCGGCGTTGTACGCAGACGGCACGAGCGCCGGGTTCTCGTTCAAGCGATTCCATAGCCAGGCCATGTACCGCGCGCCTATCTTGAGATTGACCTCAGGCTTTCGGAGTGTGCGCGGCGTGGCTTTCACACCAAGCTCCGTCGCGAAGCGCTTGGCCGTTGGCATGATCAACTGCACCAGGCCGTAGGCCTTGGCCCAGGACACCGCCTCCGGGTCGAAGGAGCTCTCTTCGCGGGCGATCGCGCGCACGAAGGACGCCGGAATCCCTTCGTCTTCGGCGATGTTTTCGATCAAGGGCGAGAAGGCCTGCGGGTAGGTCGCCTCCCAAATCAACTTGCCCTCGCCTTTGGGGAGCAGCCCTTCGAAGTCTTCGAAATGCGCGCGGATCACTCGACTCAGCTTCGTCTCGGCGCCTGCATGCTGAAGCAGAACGGCGCCGACGACCGCCATCTCGGGGTCGACGTCGTCGCCGAGCATGTGAAGGGACGACATCTCGGAGGAGGCGTAGGTGACTTCGTTGACGAGCAGGAGCTCGACCATGCGGTCGAAGGCCGGCTCGGCGAACTCGTCGCGCCAAGCAAAGACCATGCGCGTCGGTTCGGCACTTGCGCGCATCTCCTGCACCACGGCCTTGGCTCGCTCCGGGACGATCTCGCCGAGACGCCAGAGTGCCTGTTGCGCGTAGTAACGAAGCGGCCATCGCTTGACGATCTCTTCGTAAGCATCTGCCGCGTCAATCCGCCGCCCCATCATGTAGAGCGCCTGCGCGCGCCAGTAGTTCGCCCGGCCCGTGATGCCTTCTTGACGCTCGTCACCACCGCGTTTGACGAGCTCGTCGAAGCGGTCGTACGCGCCCTGGTACTTGCCTTCGCGAAGTTGGAGCCAGCCGAGCTTGAACAGGGCGCGCGGCCACATGTCGCCGTCGGGGTAGAGCTTCGGGATCGAGGACAAGCGCAGCACTGAGGCCTTTTGCCTGCCGTTTTCGAGCTCGGCGAGAGCGGCCCGGTAGCTGGCATCGTCGGCGAGACTGTGGTCCGGGGCTTCGGCTTCGAGCTTTTCGAACTGGCGGATCGACTCGTCCCAGCGGCCGATTCGGCCGTAGGCGCGCGCGGCGTAGTAGCGAGCCCAAGTGCGCATGTCGCGGTCGACTCTGGCGCATTTGTCGGCCACCTCGCGCATCACCGGAGCGCCCCGGGTGCGCTCGCGGTCTTGTAGAAGCGCGCGGCCCTGCTTGTAGCGGGCGTCACACCAAACCGGGCCGCCGGTGTCGAGGTGCTTGATGAGCTTTGCGTAAATTCGCTCGGCGTCACGGTAGCGTTTGTCGTTGTAGAGAGACTCGGCCTTGTCGAGGCTCTGTTGCATCCGTGGTCGAACGTTTTGCTTTGTTTCCGCCTTCGGGGCGCTGGCTGGAGCAGCGGTGGGGAGCGAGCCGTCCAGACGGAGCTCGAGATGCGCGCCGGACTCGCCCGTGCCCTTGGTGCGGGTTTCGATCGTTCGTGCGCGTTCGCCGCCTGCCCAGTCGTCCGTCAATGAAGCGGCGAGCTGCGCCGCAGTCACCGGATCTTTGCGCTCGAGAAGCGAGGCGCGCTTCAGCTTAGCCCAGCGCGAGAGCGGATGGTTGAAGGTGCCGAGCGTATCGAGGTGGGCCAGGGCGATCTCTTTGTAGCCCTCGGCGAGCGCAGCTGTGGCAGCCAGCCAGTGAAGTCGGCCCTTGTCCTTGGCGCCGGCGCTCGGAAGCGAGGCCTCGGCCAGCTCGCGGGCTCTTCCCGAGTTGCCCTTGTCGAGTTGCTTGCGGACCTGCATGACCGGCGACTTGTCCGGCAGCTCTACGATGACCGGGTCGAGGACCTTGGCCGGCGGCTCTGGCGGCGCCGGCGCGGCGGCGGCGGCGACGGGCTCCGGCTCAGTGGTCGGCGGCCAGACTTCGCGCCGCACGTTTTGCTGCTGATGGCACGCCAACAGCAGACCCATGCAAATCGCAAAGGGCCAAATCCGGTTCATCTAGCGAACCCTAGTGAGTCCGCCCCCGGCGGGCAAGTTCCCCCCCGCAAAGTCGAAGCTTCGCGCCGACCACGGGGCTCCTGCCCCACGATCGTGTGATCGCCGGATGGGAGCGTCCGTGATAGGGGAACGCAGCGTGAGCTACGCCTTTCAGATTGGTGCGCGTTATCTTCGGTCGAGGAAGCGCGCGACGGTTTCGATGATCACCCTGATTTCGATCATCGGCGTCGCCCTGGGCGTGGCTGCCCTCTTGGCCGTTCTGTCGATCACTACGGGCTTCGAGAAAGCCTTTCGCGACAAGGTGCTCGGGGTGAACGCGCACGTGCTGGTTCTGAAGTATGGGCGCGAGTTCCGCGACTACCGCGATGTCCTTGCCACCGTCGGTGACATGCCGGAGGTTGCCGGGATTGCGCCCTTCTCGATCAACGAGATGATGCTAACCAAGGGCGAGCGCCGCGGCGTCGTCTTGGTCAAGGGCGTCACCCCCGAGGGTGTCAGCACCGTACTGGACCTCCCGCAGCAAATGGTTGCTGGTGGTCTCGAAGGCCTGCGCCGCCCCGGCTCTGCGCCCACCCTCAGCGCCTTGCCCAAGGCCGACGACGACTGGCAATGGCTTCGCGACATCCGCGATGGCAGGACTGAAACCCCGCCAAGCGAGGCGAAGAAGAAGGCACGAAGCCCGAGCAGCGAAGCCCCGGCTCGCCGTAAAACCTTCTGGGAAGAGGAAAAGGAGCGTCGCGAAGGGCAGCGGGAGGCCGAACGGCGCGCACGCCGGCCCCGAATTGGAGCGGTGGCCGAGCCTGGCGAGATCGAAACGCTGCTCGGCGAACTCGATGACCAGGACTTCGAGCTTCCCGATGACCGCGCCTGGGAGGCCGGCCTTTCTCATGGTCAGGCGCAGGAGCCGGTCGAGACGCTCCCGGGGATCGTGGTCGGCAAGACCCTGGCCGAGAACCTGAGCTTGGAAGTCGGCGACCGGGTACGATTGATTTCACCGCTGGCAGCGCTGGGCCTGGCCTTGTCGGAGCCCCGTGGCTCTGCGACCCGTTCGCGGGAGTTTCGAGTCATCGGCGTATTCCAAGCGGGCTTCCAAGAGTACGATTCGGGCCTGGTCTACACGGACCTGTTCGAAGCCCAGCGACTCTTCGACGAAGGCGACAACGTCACGGGCGTCGAACTCCGAGTTCACGACCTCGGCACATCGTTCGAGCTCGCCCGAAAGATCGAGCAGAACCTCGGTGGAGCTTTTCACTCCCTCGACTGGTCCGAGCTCAACCGGAACCTCTTCACCGCGCTCGAAGTGCAGAAGATCGCGCTCACCCTGGTCATCGCGACCATCATTTTCGTCGCGGCCTTCAACGTGATCGCGACGCTGATCATGGTCGTGCTTGAGAAGAAGCGCGAGATCGCGATTCTGAAAGCGATGGGCGCGACCGACGCTACAATCCTCGGGATCTTCATGCTGCAGGGCGTCGTCGTCGGCGTGATAGGAACGTTTGCGGGCGTCCTAGTGGGCGGCGGCCTCGTCGCGTACCTCGACAAGATTCGTTTCCCGCTCGATCCCAAGGTCTACCTGATCGACCATCTGCCGGTGGTGCTCAATCCGAGCGTCTTCTTGATCACAATCGCGATCGCGCTGCTGATTTGCACGCTCTCGACCATCGCGCCGTCCTGGTGGGCGGCCCGCATGCTTCCGGTCGATGGGCTTCGGTACGAGTAGAAATCGGACTAGTCCTAGCTCAAAGCTGCTACCATCGGTGACCATGATTCGCGCTTGGCGTTCGGTGCTTCTATGCTTTGGGTTTGGCGTTTGGTTGATGGGATGCAGCAGCGACGGCGGCTCGCAGGCCTCGGCCGGGACCGTGAGCCTCGGCTGCAGTACTGGGACGCTCGATTCGAGCACGACGCATCTCGAGCTAGAGCACGATGGTGCGACCCGGAGCTATGAGATTCACCTCCCGCCTGGTTACGATGGAGAGACCCCGCTGCCACTGGTGCTGAGCTTCCACGGCTTCACCTCGAGCGGTCTCGGCCAGCAAGAACTGACGAACATGGACGTCACTGCGGACAGCGAAGGCTTCCTGGTCGCCTACCCGAACGGCCTCGACCAATCGTGGAATGCGGGCGCCTGCTGCGGACTGTCGGCAACGAAGGCCGTGGATGACGTAGGGTTCACGCGAGCTGTCATCGACGACATCGCTGAGCGAGGCTGCATCAACCCATCGCGCGTGTACGCGACCGGCATGTCGAACGGCGGCTTCCTCTCGCACCGCCTGGCTTGCGAGGCAGCGGATGTGATCGCGGCGGTGGCGCCGGTGGCGAGTGTTCTTGGTATCGACGAGGCGGACTGCACGCCGGCGCGTCCGATCCCGATCATTCATTTGCACGGCACCAGTGACCCGCTCGTACCGTACGATGGCGGCGGCCTTGCAGGCTCGCAGAGCGTAGAGGACTCGACTGCCGGTTGGATCGCGCGAAACGGCTGCAGCGGAGAGACGAGCGTCACATTCGAGAATGGATCGGCGACCTGCGAGACCAGTGACGACTGTGACGGCGAGGCCAGCGTCACCCTGTGCACCATCGAAGGCGCCGGTCATTGCTGGCCCGGCCAACCTTGCCGCTCGCTCGGAAACCTCGGCGAAAGCACGATCGACATCGATGCCAACGAGGCCATGTGGGAGCTGTTTTCAAGGGTGAAATTGCCCTGATCTGAAGATCAAGGGCGTCCCCGCGAAGGCTTGCCGGGAGCTTGACGCCCAGCCCTGGCCGCGCTACCAATGGCGTCCTTTTGCGGGAATAACTCAGCGGTAGAGTGCAACCTTGCCAAGGTTGAAGTCGTGAGTTCGAATCTCATTTCCCGCTCCAAAATTGGCTAATCGTTACGAGTGTTTTCACGATGGCCAGAGTTCGGCGGGTCGCTAGCGGCCCCCGAACCTTCCACACGAGGTTCCACTTTGGGACCGTCGACCAATGCGAGTGCACGGTCGACTGCGCCTTGCTTCTCCTCGCGCTCGATGTGCGAGTAGTGAAGGAACATCTCCTCCGTCTCGTGGCCGATCATCGATTGCGTGATCGCGCTCGATGACACTTGCCGGAGCAGGTTGTTCCAGGTGCGGCGAAAGCCGTGCAGGGTGAAGCGGTCAGCGATGCCGGCCGCTTGTAGAGCGCGCCCCAGAGGCTTCCGGAGCGAGGCGTTTCGTCGATAGGTCCCAACGCGACTCGGAAAAACCAGACCCTCGGAGAGCCCTCGAGCCTGCTTTCTGATGAGTCGCTGCCGGTGTTGTTTCAGGACCGCCTTGAGCGGCGGTGGGAGAGGGACGTCTCGGACCTTGCCGGTCTTCGTCGTGCCCACGCGCCCCTGCCACTGGGAGCGGCGGATCCAGATCACATCGGCATCTTCGTCGATGTCGGACCACTGAAGGGCTGAGACCTCGCCGAAACGAGCGCCCGTGAGCGCCATCGTCAGGAACAGCGGGTACCAGTCCGGCTCTTGCTCTCGAAGGTAGGCCAAGACCCGCTGCAGGTCGTCTGCTTTCAGCCGGTTCCCGACCGGAGGTTTCTCCGGAAGCGTCCGGACCCGAGCACAGGGGTCCCGTAGCAGCCCGAGATCGGCCTGAGCGTCCCGGAGCAAGGCCCTGAGCACTCTCAGCCGCGAGTTGACCGTGCTGGCCTTCCCGCCCTGGGCATCCCGCCAGAGGATCACGTCCTGCGGCGAGATGGCATCTAGGTAGTGGTCCCCCAAGGCAGGCAAGATGTGGCGGTCGAGCATGCTCGCGTACTTGTCCCGCGTTGAGGGCTTAAGAGTGGGAATCTTCCCACGCATCCACGAGCTCGCGTATTCGCCAAGGCGAAGCCGCTGTCGTGGGGTCGTGCCGCTCATAGGCAACTCGGCACGAAGCAATTCCCTCTGGGAGTTGGCTTCGGCCATGCTTGCGGCGGCGATCACTTTCTTCTGATCCTTCTTCTTGCCCGTCTTCGGATCGATCCAGGTCACTCTCACTTGATAGCGACCCGGCGACAGGCGTTGAATTCCCGGATACCGAGATTTGCTCATTGGCTCCTCCCGTCCCGGACGTTGCGTACCGATGCGCAGCATACCGCCGACAACCCTCGCTCAGCCAGCGGTCGAGCGTAGAGCGGCGAAACATCAGGGTTCGCCGGGGACCGCGCCCGTCGGGCGACAGCACGCCGCGGCTGACGAGAGATCGGACACCGGAGGGGGTCAGCCCGAGAAAGGCTGCAGCACTGCGGCAATCGAGCCATGGGTCGTCGTTCCATGGCGTCGTCATCGGGGCTCGTGATTCGCACTCGTCTTCATGGGCATCCCTTGTTATCGGTTTTGCCCCCCGAAAAGTTGCGCGAGACTCGGCAAGCGAGGTCACGGGAACGTCTGCTTCTGGCCCTCGGCGGCAGGAATCGCGCCTGCGCGTTGCATGGTGTTGCCCGTTCTTGCGCGAAGTGGCGCGACCCGGGCGGCCGATTGCACGATCGATCCGATTGTTGCGCTCCGTTGCGCACGGCTGCGCCTCGTGCACCGATGTTGACGCAGTTGGACAGGGCAAGATGTGGGATTGTAGGACATCGAAGATGTCCCAATCCCCGCGTGCCGCGCTCAACGCCTTCGGCTTATTCGCAGCGGTGCCCGCACAGATGAGGGCGCGAACATCGGCCTATGCCATTCCAGGAATCGGAGCTAGCTTGAAACTCTCAACAAAGGAACTGAAGCCTTGCGCGGCTACCACGATTTGATGGATGCGGACTTCTCCGTCGCCGAACGATTGGAGACACTTATCGACCAGTTGAGTCGTGAAATCGGACTCGCCGCGGAAGACCGCGATTTTGTTGGCCAGGTGGCTGAAGGTGTCGGTCTCGAAGCCGACCTCCCACGCGATGTGTCCCACGACGATGCCAAGGTCGTTCTCGCCGCGCTCCGCGAGGCGTGGGCGCGTGGCTCGAGGCAGACAGGAGCGGCGCTGATTCGAGCGTACAGAGCGGAAGACGCAAACGACCTAGGAAAAGCCTCCCGAATTCTGCTTGCGACGCGAGACGAGCTCGCGATGCCGTTCTATTCCGAGATCTTGGATGGCGAACGGCTCAGAATCGAGTCCAAATGACGGCGACAGCGGTCC